>Ga0209194_1000141_pt1 | contig 64882 bp, 57 predicted proteins | sample COGITO_mtgs_1004_FD_184787 | JGI IMG/M metagenome (GOLD analysis project Ga0209194, IMG submission 184787) | Pelagic marine microbial communities from North Sea - COGITO_mtgs_100413 (SPAdes) (version 2) | ecosystem: Environmental > Aquatic > Marine > Epipelagic ... | reverse complement strand
ATCGGCCTGACCGGCATGAGCCCAGAGTTGTTAAGCTTAGACCCAAGCCTTTTCCTCGAATGAGACAACCTCGCGCTGTTCTCAAAGCCAAGCTGGCTGCTTAATTCGGATTAAGTCAGTGCCATTGGACTTTAGTGATACTCAGCAGTAAGCGCGTGCTGATAAAGAATCTTTTTGTCAATCTAGCAACGGGCCAAGAATTATTAGGCATAGGGCGTAGCGGCTGCGAAAAGAGTTCGTTTCTACGAACAATTAAGAGTTGCCAAGCTATCTCGACTTGGTGCTACGCTGCCATAGAAAAAAGCCAGTGAAAAAGGCCGGTGGAAAAGCCAGTGAAAGCCGACCAAGCTCAAGCAAATTTAGACAACCGCAAGTAAACAATTCTTTAGATTATTCCGGTACGATGCGCTAAAATGGCGTATTTTTGTTTATAGCCCCATTGCCTCTTTTTCTATGCCCCCCTTTTCTAATTCACAGACTATTTGCTCCAAAATGGTTGGTTTGTCTGCGCCTACATCCCTACGACAGCGACCATCTCAACTCTTAGTTTTGCTACTATCGATCGGTAGCATTGGCTGGTTTGTCCCATCAGCGATCGCCCAAACCCTTCCACCCAACATTCCGGTTCGCAACCCTGACGGGTCTGTCAACGTTAACAATAACGCCCGCGACATCACGACAGGGCCTCTACAAAACGGATCTAATATTCCGCTGCCCAGCAGCCTTCCTGCCCAAACGGAAAACAGAGTCCCCGTTGAGGTCGATAGAAGCCAGTTGGCACCCAACAGCATCATAATCAGCCCTGATCTCCCTTATATTCAACAATCTTTTGAAGACCTCATTAATACGGGTTTACCTGAAAATGAGCGATACACCCTTCAGCGAGAAACAGTGCAGCTGACCACAACCTTTGACCTAGCGCGTAGCGTCGGAAACCATCGCTTTGCCGAAGGGGTTCAAGTAACCATCGTGAGAGCAGATGGACAAAGGATAGAACGGCCTGCTGTATTTGTTCGAGGCGGCGGTGTGACCATTGGCCCCAATGGCGAAGCGCTGCCAGAATCCGTTTCAGAAAGCGCAACCTATGGTGAGGGTGACACAGTCGAGATCCGCGTGCTGCACATTAGCAGTAATGGCGGAGTGCCCGAAGATTCTGGAATTTACTTTACGCAAGATTTTAGATCTGATGGCAATGTGGGTGAATTTATTGTAGAAGACTCTCCAGGTGGGGGCGATCGGGACTTTGCTGATGGCGAGTTTATAGATGCCCCCACAGGCCAAGGGCAAGGCGTTGCTACTTTCCAGCAGGGCGATATTATCGTGACCACAGAGACCGTTCGTACGCCGCTCGAGCCGCTTGTAGAACAAGATGTTATCGAAGCCGATGCAGTCGCCGGGCAGGTGCCCCAATCCGATGTTCAAGAGGTTGAAATTAGCCGAGTTCGTGGCCAGGTGGAGCTGCCGGAGGAGACGACCTCAAACCGGCTAGGTCATGCTACAGGCATTCGGACAGAAGACGACGAACAGCTGATTTACAACCGCTATTCTGGGGCTAGTGAAGTGCGTCTAGGCAGCGATGGTCTGGGCGTTACCGGTCAGCTATCCCCTCTTGTGAGCAATCCTAGTGTGCCACCCACCCTGCTGACGGGTAACCTGAGGTTTGATCCAACGGTAGATGACAATGAAGCTGGACTGACCGCCACCGTTGGCCTCACCCAGTTTTTGACCCGCACTCACCGCCCCGCTAGAGATATTTTTGGCCAAGAGATTATTGCGCTTAACGAAGACGGTGAAGAAGACGGTCCTAGACTGCTAGAGCCTGTGGGTGTGTTCAACAACCGGCAATGGGTGGGCTATGTGCCTTCGACCCCTGTTGGCACCGAGCCAGGAGACGCAATTTCCTCCGTCAATGGCATTTTTGACTTGCCCGCAGATCAGGCGGTTGAAATTGCCCCACCCGATCCGCAGCAGGTTGGACGCGGCAATGCTGACTATACCGACAATGTGGGTGGCCTGCTAATTGAAAGCCCCGAGGGTGCGCTTAGCTTTGTGCCACAGTGGACCAAAGCGGGCTATTCCCAAGAATCTCTTGCTCTAGCGGCTGGCGAAGCTAGCCGAGTGATTTATGCCTTAGTGCCCCAACAAGCAGGGCAAGACTTGCAGCTTGATCAAACCTACGCGGTGACCGAAGGGCCAAATGGGTGGGTGATTACAGACGGTGGCTTTACCCTCATTTCGGCTGACCGACAGCCACAAAACTTTAGCCAAGAAGCGTCTGAGGTCTACGCTGTAGAAGACACTCTGCCACAGGGAAATGCCGAAACTAGCGATTTCAACGGTATTCGGGGTGACTATGCGGAAGTTATCGGTGGGCCTCGCATTCCTACGGTAGATGTGACTATCGCCGATGAAGTAGATGCGCGCGTTGGCAATGACTTTTTCCGTTTGACTCAGCTGATTGACCTTGGGCAATCGGGCTACATGCGGACCACTCGAGCGGGCGGGTTTTACCTGGGCGGACAGCTCACTGGCGGCTTTGGTAACCAGCAAGATACGGTAGTCAACAACCAAATCACAACGGTTGTTGCCGCTGATGCTTTAATCCGGCAGCGAACGATCAATACTTTTTCTACACCGCGCGTTCAGGTCGATACGATTACGACAGAAAATGGCACGGTTACTCAAACGACAGGTACTGCCTTGTTCGAAATTAACGGGGCAGGTGAGCTGTTCAATCCTACCTTTCTCGCTGGTGAGGCTGAGCCAGTGACCGTTAATCTTGAAAACAATGAGCCGACCACTGTGAGTACGATTGAAACAGGGGACAGGGTGCTTGTTAGCTCAGTGGTCGAAGAAGATATTTTAGATGGCGACGTTGTGCAGTCTGATGGGGCCGAGGTGATATCTAGAGATGAAGCTATTGTGACGGAGAGAGACAGCTATCCTAACTTTTCAGCTGTGCGGGGCGAGCTAGGTTTGGGCGCTGTTTACAACTTTGGTAATACACCTTGGACGGTGGCGGCTAATACGGTGCGTGCGGAGCTATTCTATCGAGATACGGTATTTGGCCAGAGCACGAACGATTCACAGACCGGTATCCGGGCTGAGGTGGTTTTCCATCCTTTCGGTGAAGTGAGGCGCGATGCCTATCAGTACGATGAGGCGGGTAACGTGGTGCCGGTGTACGAAACCGAGCCTATGCTAGATGCCAATGGTAACCAAATGATGGAAGCGCTCACCGATGACAGTGGGAATACAGCGCAAGTGAGAATGAATCAGTTTGTGTTAGACGAGGCGGGCGATCGCATTTTGCAGCGAGTCGGCACTGGCAAGGCCAGAGGCCCCGGTGCCTATGTGCGCATAGAAAATGTGTTTGATGATGGGACTGAAATTGCTGGCGGTCTTCAGCTCTCTTTCTAAAACACTCTACGTGCAGCGTCAGCGCTTAGTTCTTAGCATTGACGCTGCACTCGGTAATGAGACAGGCTTCGCTCACGGTTGATTGCTCATGGTTGATGCTCTGGGCAGTCCAGTTCTCACTCAGGCAGGGCATTCCCAAAAAGAGCGTCAGGCGCTTTTCAATAGTAAGACTTTCAACAGCAAGACTTTCAACAGTCGGGCGCTCACCCCGCTCAGCAGGTAAAATCAAAAACCCCGGCGTCTATTCAGCCTCGCCAGCTAGCTTGAAAATGTGTCTATGCCATCTATTGCCGCAATTACCACAACGACTCAGGGCTTACACCGCCTAGCTCCGCTCTGCGAAAAAAGACATAAAGGGAGACACGAAGAGAGACACGAAGGAACGGTTGAAGACGGGCGTGAATCGGCGTACCAAGAGGCCGCTCACCTATGGGTGACCTCTGGCTTACAGGCCGAAGCCGCCGCCTTGAATCTCAATTACCATGTCTACGACACGTCTTTGGCGACCTTTTTACAGACGCATTGGCAAGCGTACGAAGGATTTGTTTTTTGCTTAGCGAGCGGTGCAGTCGTGCGGCTAATCGCGCCACTGCTGACTGACAAAGCAACCGATCCTGCTATCGTCGTTGTCGATCTAGCAGGTAAGGTTGCCATTAGCCTGTGTGGCGGGCATCAGGGGGGCGGCGATCGCCTCACGCAGCGCGTCAGCCAGCTTCTAAATGCGCAGCCCATACTGACGGGTGCCGCTAACGCCTTAGCGTTGCCAGCAATCGATACGCTTGGCGAACCGTTTGGCTGGAAAAAAGGAACCGGAGACTGGCTAGGCGTTAGTAGCGCGATCGCCCATCAAAAACCCGTCCAAATTATTCAAGAAGCAGGCACCGCCCTCTGGCAGCAGCATCTGCCCAAAAGCCACACATTTCAGTTCGGCTTCCCTGAATTTGAAGATCGTAACCGTCAGCCTAGCCCTCAGGCCCGCGTTTGGATCAGCCCAATCCGGCGCAAGTTTCAGCCAGATGCGGCCATGCCAAAAGCCCAGTGGCATCCCCGCGTACTGTGGCTTGGCATTGGCTGCGAACGCGATACAGACAAAGCGCTGATTGCCTACGCGGTTGAAAAAGTTTGCACAGAAAACCATCTGGCAACAGAGGCGATCGCAGGTGTCGCCACGCTTGATCTCAAAGCCGACGAAGCTGGTCTGCTCGCTTTAATTCAAGAAAAAAGCTGGCCGCTGAAATGCTTTTCACCTGAGGCTCTGAGCGCGATTGAGGTGCCCAGCCCGTCTGACGTGGTACGGCAGGCAGTCGGCACGCCCAGCGTGGCAGAAGCCGCTGCGATCGCCGCCATAGACTCAATCGACGCAGATTCAACTCATACAGATTCAACTCATACAGACTCGACCGATGCAGGCTCGACCGATGCAGGCTCAACCAATACAGGCTCATTAAATGCAACCCGACTGAAGGTCAAAAAACAGGTCGTCAAAAAAGCAGGACTAAAAGGGGCCGTTACCGTTGCGATCGCCCAGTCACCCACCGAATACACCGGTCGTTCTGGTCAGCTTCACCTCATTGGCACCGGCCCTGGCAGTCTCAGCCAAATTACCCCTGCCGCCAAAGCTGCCATCACTGACGCCGATGTCGTTATCGGCTACGCGCTCTATGTCGATCTGATTCGGCCTTTGCTGCGACCGGGGCAAATCATTGAAGGGTTGCCCATTACGCAAGAACGGCAGCGAGCAGAACGCGCGATCGCACTTGCCAACTGGGGGCTAACCGTCGCAGTCATCTCATCTGGCGACTGCGGCATCTATGGCATGGCAGGCTTAGTCTTAGAACAGCTCCAGGCTAGCGGTTGGAACGGTCAAACGCCCAAAGTAAAAGTTCTCCCTGGCGTCAGCGCGCTACAGTCGGCGGCCTCTCGCATTGGCGCACCCTTAATGCACGACTTCTGTGCCATCAGCCTCAGCGATTTGCTCACCCCCTGGCCCGTGATCCAGCAGCGTCTGCGCGCCGCCGCCGAAGGCGACTTTATCGTTGCCCTCTACAATCCCAAATCCAAAACCCGCACCACCCAAATCGTCTTTGCCCGCGACACCCTGCTACAGCACCGCAGTCCTAAAACCCCAGTTGCCCTAGCCCGCTCTCTCTATCGCGCCGACGAACACATCACCCTCACCACCCTCGGCGACATGTTCGATCACACCATAGACATGCTCACCACCGTCATCATTGGCAACAGCAGCAGCAGCATTCACGAGGGCTGGTTTATCACACCGCGAGGCTATCTCGGGGAAGGCTCTACAGAAGGCTCCAAGCCCAAAAGCGACTCACGATCCACACTTTGAGACTCAGAGAGCCCAGGACTACAGGTCTTCCGCTCTCGTTCAAACACAGGATCTTGCCAAGCAAAGGAGAAATGGCTGACGGTCTTAATCTGCGGCGCTGCCTGCTGTAACGCGTCCATCTGAGCCTCTAGCGAGGGTCGATTGTTCTGAGCTGCGCCCCAAGTACCTGCCAAAGCAGGCTTCACTGTCGCGGCGTTGCGCACACTTAGAACCCGCTGTACCTCATCAACAATACAGCTAGCATTGCCACAGACCGCATAGGCCATCGGATGGGAGTCTAGCCAACTCGGGAATCGATTCCAGTGCTGCAATCTGGCATCATAGCCATTGCCGACGGCTCTGTTGCCATAGGGAAAAAATACCGCGCCCGTCGATAAACCGGCCTGCCTAGAAGGCGTCGCTGCCGCTTGTAAAAAATCGACAACGCCTTGAATCGCATGGGCAACGCTCAGCCGCCACAGCTCGTTTTGTAAGCCCGGTCGCCGCTCGGCAGCAGGGGCTAAATCTTCAGGGGCGATCGCAGGCGGATTTCGGCTTTGCCACAGCGGCTCACCCTCAGTCGGGTACAAAGCATCCACCTGCTCAACATCAGAAATCGTCAGGTAGCCGCGCTGCAAAAAGCGCTGAATTAGATCGCGGCCTTTGTTGTTATAGGCCCGCTGCAAAAATGCTTGCTGAGCCGCCGATCCATAAATCCACAGATCTTTGACCTCACTGGCCACAGAAGCAGCCCCTAGCAGTCGAGGATAGCGAACATAGTCATACAGCGCACCGTCGGGCTTTCTGGCAATGACTGCCTGCACCATCTGGGCATAGTCTAGCTGGGCCTGACGGTTATAAGGGTCAACAAACGATTCTTCAGAGGTCCCGCTGATACCGTTGTCGGCATAGTCCAGTGTGTCTGCGCCATTACCATTGCGCGCCAGCACCTGTCTGCGATCGCTCCTTTGCCCGTACGAATAGCCAAAATTCAGCGTAAACATCCAGGCATATGCGTCTAGCTCGCGGGCATGGGCCGCTGCGATCGCCTCCGCCAGCAAATCCCTATCTGCATACTGAGCGGTCTGCACAACGCTCGGCCACACCGTTGGGTTGTCGTTTTTTGGCAGCAGCACCTGCCCATTTGAAAAAGCCTCAATGTAAACCTGGTTATAGCCCAAATTCACAATGCGATCCATCAACGCATCTAGCCGCCCTGGCTCTAGATCACATGGATACAGCCGCAGCCAAATCGCCTGATTTTGCGGCCACTGCGTCCGGCGGCAGTCTTGGACCTCAGCAATCTGTTGACGCGATAGCGTTTGATACTGCTGCCTAGCCGCCGCATCACCAGCCAAGCTAGCCGCTCTCAGCGTCTCTTTTGCATCCACATCGCTTTGCGACAGCTGGCAAAACCGATTGACGCTAGCCTCAGCCTTGGGGGCTACTGCCCCTAATAACGGCATCGACAGGCTTCCTAGCAAAACGCTTGGCAGCAAAATGCCTGGAACACTCCGCCGCCAAAGCCGCTTATACCTGCTCCACCTGCTTTTATTTTTTGTTCTTGAGACCATATTGCCCGCTTAACTTATGAACCATAACCGACGTTCAATGCATTACCTGACACCAAGCTTTTGCTGATTAAGTTTTTGCTGATTAAGTTTTCACTGATTGAGTTTTTGCTGATTTTGCGTGCCGACACAGTACACCAAAATTCACCCTACGGTTTTTTAGAAACGGTTAAGAGCTAAGCTGTGCCACCTATCAAGCTGCTTACCGCCCCTTTTTTCCTCGTTGGGCTTTACCCCTACAAAGCTCAGAACAAGGCCCAGAACAAGACCCAGAACAAGGCCCAGAAATTACAGAGCCTAATCGTCATAGCCCGGATCGCCAGCGTTCAAATCGCTATGCGCTTGTCCAAGGCCAGTCTCGTCCCCTTCTTCTATATGAACAAGCAGTTCGCGTAGCTGCATTCGATTGATATAGGGCCATCCTCCCTCTTGCTCAATATCTCTGAGCAACTGATACAGACGCTGACGATTGTTGGGCAGTGCCTCACGAAATAGCGTGTCTCTAATCTCAAAATGCAGCGTATCCAACAGCCTCAGTAGCTCTAACAGCGCTAAACAGTCCCCTTCTTTTTGCTGCGCCGTTGTTCGCACTACTTGAATAAGTTCAGAGAGATTCGATGGAAGATTCTGGGAAGCCATGGGAGAAAGAGACACAAATGCCCAATATTTTTAACTTGAGTGTCAACTCGTTGTACGCACTCATTTGAATCGGTTCAGAAAGGTTTGAAGTCAGAATTCTGAGAAGCTATCGACAAAAAGAGACACAAACACCTCGTAGTTTTAACTTTTGTAACTGATTTCACAGGGACGCGGTGCTTCTAATCAAGCTCGCCATCAAACCACAAAGCCAAGCATTAAGAAAAGCGCTCTAGCCTCTTGTTGTGGTTGTTTAAGCGTTTTTGCATCTGGCTTTCAGACACCGCAGCCTGTCAGAGACTACGCGATCGCTTAGCCATGGTGCAAGTGATTCATCCATCAAAACCGGCCAACCGCAGTGTAAAATCATGTACTAAATACCCCTTATAAATTCATAGTCTTGAGGTTGCCCATGAGGTATCGCGCTCTGCTCGCTGCGTTCTTTGCCCTTTGCTTAGGTGTGCTAACAGCCTGTAGCGAAGCCCCTTCCGCCACGAGCGACATTCCACTCACCTACGATCAAATTCGCAACACCGGACTGGCCAATAGCTGCCCTCAGGTAGACGAAACTCGCCGTGGCCAAATTCCAATCGAAGACGGCACGTCTTACAAGTTAGTTGACCTTTGCTTAGAGCCCACTAGCTTCTTCGTTAAGCAAGAAGCGGCCAACAAGCGCAAAGAAGCCGAGTTTATCTCTGGCAAGTCGCTTACCCGCTACACCACCTCCATTGAACAGGTCAGCGGTGACATCAAGCTAAACACTGACGGCAGCCTACTGTTTGACGAAAAGCTGGGTATGGACTTCCAACCCATCACCGTCCTACTTCCCGGTGGCGACCAAATTCCTTTCCTCTTTACCATCAAAGGTCTAAAGGCAACCTCGCAGCCAGGGCTCAACGCCGTGACAACCTCCACAGATTTTGAAGGGTCTTTCCGCGTTCCCTCCTACCGCACCTCTAACTTCCTAGATCCCAAAGCTCGCGGTCTGACAACGGGTTATGACAACGCTGTTGCTCTACCCGCCCGCGCTGATGGGGTTGACCTAGCCCGTGAGAACGTCAAAGCGTTCGATATGGGTGAGGGCTATATTTCCTTGCAAGTTTCTAAGGTAGACAGCAATACGGGTGAGATTGGAGGAACGTTCATCTCTGAGCAGCCTTCCGATACAGACATGGGGACGGCAGCGCCTGATGATGTGCGCCTGCAAGGCGTCTTTTATGGTCGGATTGAATCCGGCTATGGCGCATAAAACGAGCCTCTATAGGCTCATGGTAAATAAGCTGACAATGAGTAGACTCTAGTATCAGTAAATTTATCGAGAGTGCCTCAAGAACCCAAGCAGCAGCAGCCTGAAAAATAGCTGAAAACGCCCACACATCTGAAACTTGTGAATGAGCGATCGCAGCAAGATATATCAGTCAAAAGGACACCGTAATGGTGTCCTTTTTTTGTTTTTTAAAGGGCTTTTAGATAAGCTCTTAGACTCTTTTTCAGACAGCTTATAGACTTTTTGTCTCTCTTTTATCTCGATATGGCTATAGCGTGATGGCGAGAGGGTTCCGTGGAAACCCGATTGCTGGAGAAAGGTAGGCCTCATTAATCTAGATGAGTCAGTGTGGCACGTTAAGCGCCCGTGTCAGGCTCATCATTTGCCCACTGACCAATTAAGCTCTGGCTCTCACCAGCAGTCTTAATTGATACCCGTAGGCCCTTTCAATATGCCAATTTCAACTCACAAGGTGCTAAAAGATCAATCACTTGAAATCCTTAATATCTATCAAAAAAATCGCTCACTAGAATTACGTAACCGCCTCGTACAGCTCAATATTGGCCTAGTTCGCAAAGAGGCCCACCGCTTGCTACATCATTCTGGAGAAACCTTTGACGATCTGATGCAGATAGGTAGCCTTGGGCTCATTCGCGCCATTGAACGATTCGATTTACAAAAAGGCTTTGCCTTCAGCTCTTTTGCCATTCCCTATATTCGAGGAGAAATTCAGCACTATCTGCGAGATAAAGGGACGGCTGTGCGCATTCCAAGACGCTGGCAAACGCTGCAAAATCAGTCGGCCCGCGTCATTCGGCAGCTGCAGACCGATCTTAACCGCCGACCTAGCGACCAAGAAGTAGCCACCGAGTTAGCTATCACTGTAGAGGAGTGGCAGCAGGTCAAAATCGCTAGCAGCAACCGCCGTCTGCTGAGTTTAGACGCACCCGTGCAAGCCAGTGATAGCAGTACTTCTGCGCTAGGCGATCTGCTACCTGATGTCAGCTATCGCAGCTTTCAACTGGCCCAAGAAGATCGTATCCGTTTACAGCAAGCGCTGTCTCAACTAGAAAAAAGAACCCGTGACGTCGTCGAATTTGTGTTTTTACAAGATCTAACGCAAAAGGAAACCGCTGAGAAATTAGGGATTAGCCCCGTTACCGTTTCTCGTCGGGTCAAAAAAGGGCTTCAGCATTTACAGATAATCATGCGCCCGCCCGCCAGAAAGGTCTAAAAAACAATCATAGTTTTTTGATTGTTTTTCTAGCTCACGTTAGTTTTTGGGGGCTTTGTGTCTATCCTAAGCCAGAGCATATCATCTCGAGATTTTTTGAATATCCGGCCCTAGGAGGGATCAGACCATGCGGCGTTTGCTGCTTATCTTACTCATAATGACGCCACTTACTGGCTGTCAGTTTCTTAGTGCTGGTGAAGACGTTGCCATTATTGACCCTTTTGAAGGCGCTGAAGAAACCATTGCTGAAGCTGGCGAAGATATCGCCCAGGCACTAGACGGAGATGCCGCTGATGAAACATTTGCAGACGTGGCTGTAGAAGCCTCTCCGGCTGTCACTGCTGAGTTGATCAGCTCAACCGATCCTGAAGCGCGTACGCGCCTGGTTTCGCAGTCACGCGTTGACCCATTTGCGGGCTTGGCTATTCCGCTCGCGCCTGAACCTGTAGTGATTCCAGCCGCGAGCAATAATAGCAGCCCGGCTAATAGCGGTGCTGGCAGTAGCGGGACTGGCAATAGTGCGACTAGCAATAATCCTGGTGGCGGTAACGGTGGCTCTAGAAACGGTAGCGCACCGACAGCAGTAGCGGCCAGAATGCCGACGCTGCCACCAATACGCGTGCAGCCACCAAATGAACCTTTGGTACGGCCTTCTCCAATTACGCCGCTTCCCCGCATTCCACAGCCTGTTGTTGCACCTACGATTGCGGTTTCTGGTGTTGTTCAGCTAGGTGGTGAACCCTATGCCATTGTTAGCTCTAGCAGCGAACCAGAACGATATGTTCGAGTCGGCGATCGCCTAGCAGGGGGCAGTGTGCGCGTTAAACGCATTGATACGATGGCGTTTGAGCCACAGGTGATCTTGGAAGAAAATGGCATTGAGGTCTCTCGGCCAATTGGTAGCGGCGGCAGCGCAGAGCCAGACGCATCGGCTGAGGCACCAGCGGCGGCAGCACAGACTATCCCTGTCGCAGCAGTTCCGCTACCTCAAGTTGCCATTCCCAATCAGGCAACTTTTCCACCGCTTTCTCTCCCCGCCCCTGCAGCAACAAGACTACCGGCATCGTAAGCCTTGCAGCTCGACTGCTTAGATATGAAACTTTTGGCTAGCTTATGAGCCCATTCTTGTAAGTCCTTTGGAATTAGACCCTTTCTACAGGCCCTTTGAAATTAGACCCTTTGAAATTAGATCCTCAGATGCAGCTAGCGTCTGAGGGTTTTTCCAATAAGGGTTTTCCAATAGCCAAGGTGCGAAGGGTGCTATTAGGAACGCGAATTAGGTCAGTGATTCTCATCTGGCTTTGCAAAAGTTATTGCTCTATAGAAACAAAACTTAAAAAGAGAGACTTGGCTCCAACAGAGTAGTAATCTTGAGAGCGAGTGGCTTTTGCATAACCATAGGTTGAATGCATTCAACTAAATGTATTTGGCTAATGGCTAGTCATGTAAGTTTTGTCTCATGTTGAGAGGGTTAGTATTCATGGTTCAGCGCGGTTCTAAAGTTAGAATTCTCCGTCCAGAGTCTTACTGGTTTAGAGAAGTAGGCTCTGTGGCCTCTGTCGATCAAAGTGGGATTAAGTATCCTGTGGTTGTCCGTTTTAGCAAAGTAAACTACGCAGGCGTTAACACTAACAACTTTGCTGAGGCAGAGCTGGTAGAAGTTGAAGCCCCTGCGAAGAAAAAGGGCTAATGCGCCTGCATCTTCAGAAGGCAACTTTATGAAGATAGATACTAGAGATAAGATTTGCCTGTAGATAGAGTCGATATGAAGGCAAGCGCAGGAGAAAAACTACGTGCCTGAGCTGCCTGAGGTAGAAACCGTTCGTCGGGGGCTAAATCGAGTTTCACTTAATCAGCCAGTTCAAGGGGGCGAGATACGTTTAGCGCGTACGATTGCCTATCCGGAGCTGGCTGATATTTTTTTGCAGGGTCTGACAGGCACACGGATTAGCGGCTGGCATCGGCGAGGCAAGTATCTGGTGGCTGCTTTGGCAAGGTCGGTAGATTCGACAGATTCGACAGATCCGACAGATCCGACAGCTTCAATAGACCTAACGAATTCAACAAACCTAGCGAAGGCGATGAACCTGACGGCTACGGCTGGCTGGCTGGGCGTTCACCTGCGCATGACAGGTCAATTGCTTTGGGTCTCTCAACAGGAGCCGGTGCAGAAGCACTGCCGCGTTCGGCTATTTTTTGACGATGACCGCGAGCTGCGCTATGTGGATCAAAGGACGTTTGGGCGGCTGTGGTGGGTGCCACCAGGCCAAACGCCAGAGTCGGTAATAACGGGGTTACAGCGGCTGGGCCCAGAGCCTTTTTCGGACGAGTTTTCGGCTGAGTACCTGGCGCGATCGCTTAAAGGAAGGCTGCGACCAGTTAAGAACGCACTGCTCGATCAGAAGCTGGTGGCGGGAATTGGCAATATTTACGCGGATGAGGCGCTGTTTTTGAGCGGAATTCGACCGACCGTAAGGTGCGATCGCCTTTCAAAGAAGAGAATTATCCAGCTACATGAATCTATCCGAAAGGTTTTGGCCACCAGTATCGAATCGGGCGGCACCACCTTCAGCGATTTTCGCGATGTGCACGGCACGAATGGTAACTACGGCGGCGTTGCTTGGGTATATAACAGAGCCGGAGAGCCTTGTAGAGTCTGTGGCAGCGACATTGATAGGCTAAAGCTGGCCGGTCGCTCTGCGCACTATTGTCCTAGCTGTCAGAAATAGCCCGCAGGAATAATGAGCAGGCGCAGATGCACAGCTAGTCGGCACAGCTAGCAAATGAAAGGTAAGCAACCGAAACCGCCTGTGGTGAAAACAAGCCATAGCGATACAATAAGTGGCAGTTGTTTACCACTGACTTTGTGAGAAAGCTATGCCCGTCAAAAAAGGGGATTTTGTGCGTTTGGTCCGAGAAAAGTTTGAAAACAGCGTAGAGGCAAAGGCAAGCGATACCCGGCTTTCTAGCTACGTTTTCGACACCAAAGGCGAGATTTTAGATGTCCGCGATGACTACGGCCTAGTAAAGTTTGGCCGAGTGCCTACCCCGAACGTCTGGCTCAAGCTAGAGCAGCTGGAAAAGTTTGATTAGAAAAGCTTATCGAGCGGCGTTTAACTAGAGGAACTCGACTAGGCTATTGTTTCTCGCTGGCTTGCGCCATCAGAATTGTGTGCATACTGCGCTCGGGTGCGTTGCCCTCAGGGTAGCGCTCGATATACATACCGTCTGGCTGCATTTCCCAAGCTTGGCGATTGTCATTCAGGCAGATTTCTAGCAGGTCGGTAAGCTCAGTGCGGATAGAAGGATCTTCGATTGGCACCAGCGCTTCTACCCGTCGATCTAAGTTGCGAGGCATCCAGTCGGCAGAGCCAATATAAAACAGCTCATCGCCACCGTTGTGAAAGTAGAAAACGCGAGAGTGCTCTAAAAATCGGCCAATGATGCTGATGACTCGAATGTTTTCGCTGATGCCTTTAACCCCCGGTCGCAGGCAGCAAATGCCTCTGACGATGAGATCTATTTCAACCCCTGCTTGCGAGGCTTTGTACAGCTCGGCAATAATTTTGGCATCAACTAGAGAATTCATTTTGGCAATGATGCGACTGGTTTTGCCAGCGCGCGCCGCGTCTGCTTCTTGGCGAATAAACTGTGTCATGCGATCGCGCAAGCTGACTGGGGCGATGAGGAGCTTTTTGTAAGACTGCTGGCGCGAGTATCCCGTGAGATAGTTGAACAGATCCGTTAGGTCTGTGCCTAGCGCTTCGCGGCAGCTCAGCAGGCCAAAATCTGTATAGAGGTTGGCTGTTTTGGGGTTATAGTTGCCCGTGCCGATATGAACATACCGGCGAATCGTATCGTCTTCTCGGCGAACAACGAGAGCAACTTTGGTATGGGTTTTTAGCCCCATTAGGCCATACACCACATGAACGCCAGAGCGCTCTAGCGTCCTAGCCCAGTTGATATTATTCTCTTCGTCAAAACGGGCTTTGAGTTCGACTAGGGCCACAACCTGCTTGCCGTTTTCGGCGGCTTTGATCAGGGCGTTGACAATGGGGGAATCGCCCGAGGTGCGGTATAGCGTCATTTTGATCGCCAGCACGCCAGGATCGACAGAAGCCTGGGTGATGAAAGCTTGCACGGTTCCCGAAAAGGCGTGATAGGGATGGTGGACAAGGCGATCGCGGCGTCTGATAATCGAAAAAATATCCTCGCCTTCACCGGAATTAGCCGCTCTCCAAACGCTAGGCACAACCGGCTTCCAACGCGGATCTTTTAGCTCACTCAAAGGCAGAGACATAAAGCTCATGAGATCGGCTAGCCCCACTAGCCCGTCTACCTCATAAACATCCTCTTCATTCAGCGATAGCTCATTCATCAGCGTGGCTCGCATGGTCAGGTTCATTCCTGACTCAACTTCCATCCGCACGACAGAACCGCCCAGTCGGCGCTTACGCAGCTCTTGCTCAATCGCCAGCATCAGGTCATCCGCTTCATCTTCTTCTACCGAAAGATCCGCGTTGCGAGTAATCCGAAACGTAAAGCAGCTTTTGATAGTCATGCCTGGAAACAGCGCGGCGATGTTGTGCGCGATCACCTGTTCCATTGGCACCCCTACCCAGTGACAGGGCGTGCTTTCTTTTTGCTCCGCAGCGTCTGGCTGTGTCTTCTCTTTGCACAGCTCGTCAGGCAGTTTGACAAAGCGAGGCAGCACTTTAGGCACTTTTACCCGCGCAAAATGTGATTCGTCTTTATCTTGAATTTCAACCGCTAAATTCAGGCTCAAATTAGAGATGTAGGGGAAAGGATGACCAGAATCAACGGCCAGCGGCGTCAGTACTGGAAAAACCTGCTCGTTAAAGTACTGATCTAGATAGTCTGTTTGGGTTGAAGAGAGCATTTCATAGTCGAGCAGGTTAATACCCGCTACGGCTAGCTCTGGCAGCAGTTCTTCTTGAAAATAGCTGTGTGTTTGCACAAACATCGGTCGCAGGCGGCAGCCAATATCGGTTAACTGATCGACTGGGGTCCGACCATCCGGCGTTTTTTTGTTGACGCTAGCCTCAATTTGCTGCTTGGTAACCGCGACGCGCACCATAAAGTACTCGTCTAGGTTTGAGCTAAAAATAGCGAGAAACTTTAGCCGTTCTAGGAGGGGCGTACGCTCGTCTACGGCCTCGTGCAGAACGCGGCGATTAAATTCTAACCAGCTTAACTCGCGGCTAAGATACCACTGAGCATCTTCTAAATCGATCTTGTAGGGAATCTCTTCGTCGTGACGCTCGGCAGGCTTTAACTCAGCCTCTGAATCAACTGTTGACTGCGCCTGGTGAGTGGCTGTTGGGGCTAGTTTGTCTGCCGATTTAGCGTCCACCGCAGCGGGGCTTTGAGAGGAGGATTTTTGCGCTGTTTTATTTGCCGATTGAGCGCGATCTTTGCTTTTTGAGGACCCTTTTGAGGATGAACTTTTTGATGACTGATTAGAAGATTTTGCACTCATGACTTTGTTCTTTTCAAAAAACGTCTTTTTCTTGACCTACCCACCACTCACCAAGCTTCATCAGTTCGGTATGCAAATCGGCTAGCTGATAGTTAAATTCTTCTGTCGTCATCTCTTGGCGACGTTCTTTTAGCTTGGCAAGCCTTAGTTGAATCAGCAGCCAGGGCTTGCTTATGCCGTCTGTCGCTTCGATATATCTGGCGAGATCATCGCTGTTCATGCAGTCCTTTTACGGGGTTCCTTATCAGTGCTGATTATATAGGAGCCCTTAAAGAAATATCAGCCTCTTGCGAGATAGCTACCGAAATGGGTGGGAGCAAGGTGATGGGCAATACAAACTAAAAGCAAAAAAAATCAAAAGCGACTGGCTAGCTTTTCCCGCACCAGCACGGCTGTAACTGGCGTATGAATAAGAAGTCCGCAGTAAGCGAGTTAACACTTACTGCGGACTTTGTTAGCTGATTGTGATATCTAGCTGATTAAGAGTCTTTAGCAGTCCTGATGGTGCTAATAAACCCAGGCTGGTATCTACTTTTTGAACTGGTTGCGCCAGTCTTCTAGCTGCTTGCCAGCCACCTCGCGGCCACCGAGACCAAAGGCGATCGCAATTGCAATCGCGATCGCACCTAGGAGCAATCCGAAGGCTAGGTTGACAATATTAGGCGCGACGCCCATTTGACCAAGCGCCATCGCACCGACAAAGGCCAAGATAGAAACCCGCGCGGCTTGTGCCAGCATGTTGGAAGAACTGCCGCTGCTGCTCTTGATCAGGCGGAAAGCTAGGTTGGCGATATAGACCCCAATGCCGAAGATCAAGACGCCAATGAGCACTTGAGCCGCGATCTCCATGATGGCGCGAACAATCAGAGTCAGCTGATCGAGCTGAAGAATTTCGGTGGCAGTCACCGCACCAAAGAGGACAACGCCCACAAGGACGATTAAACCGACGACTTCAGAAGGGGTTTTGCCGCTGCTAGTAGGTGTCGTTGTTTGAATCGTAGTCGCCATTGGATCTGTGCCAACGCTAGGGTCGTATGCAGAAACAGGGGGCGTGGAAGGAGAAACCGTTGGTGCAGAGATTTCGGGGAGACCTAAGACTTCGAGCACGCTGTCAAAACCAGCACTCGATAGCAGGCTACTGACAAGGTCGCCTAAGAACTTACCGATGAAGTAGAACACGGTAAGCACGATGCCTGCGGCCAACAACAGCGGAATGAAGTTGAGCACCTGATTGAGCATGCTGATAGCAGGCCCAGAAATGGCGGCAATATCTAGCGCGTTCAATGCGGCGATCGCAGCCGGAATCAATACCAGCACATATACAATTGTGCCCGCGAGTCCAGACAGCGAGATGCCAGAGGTTGTAGGGCTGCTGCTAGGCAGGCCCATCTGACGGCCTAGGTTGTCAATACCTGTTGCGGCCAAAAGATTAGTCACAATGCCACGAACAATCTTGGCGACTAGCCAGCCAGCGCCCAGGATAATGGCTGCCAAAATAATCTTAGGAATGGCCGATAGGAACTGGTCGATTAAGTTCTGAACGGGTGCCAGCAGTCCGTTAAGCTCTAGGGCATTGAGGATTGGGGGCAAAAATAGTAGAAAGACAAACCAGTAGAGCGCATTGGCTAGCGTTTCGTGAATTCGAACAGAATTCGCTCTAGGATCTACGCCTGTATTCTCAGCTAGACGATCATCTAGGTTGAACGCTTCTAACCCTCGGCTCACAACGGTTTTAACCACAGTTGCCAAAGCCCAGGCAACTAGGATTAAAATGCCAGCGCTGACAAGTCTAGGCAGATACTCAAAAACTGTAGTGAGTAAGTTATTTAGAGGCTCTGAGACAACGGTCAGTTCTAGTGTTTCTAGAACGGCGATGATCACCAGCAGCATAATGATCCAAAAGACAGCGCTGCCAACCCATTTGGCGGCAGGGATATCTTCAGGCGGACGACCGGTCACCGCAGAGGCGATGCGATCATCGATTCGGGTTCTTTTCAGCAGGCTGCGGACAACGCTGGCTACGAGAGTTGCGACCAGCCAGCCAATCAAAAGAATAGCGATCGCACCTAACAGCTTTGGGATAAATTCACCAAAGCCAATGCCTAGTCCTGCCGCTAGGCTGTCCGATATAGATTGGCCAGGATTTCTGCGTTCGGTAGTTGTCTGCGCGAGGAAGGGGAATAAGCCGCTCCCAGCGAGACTAATACCCTTCCCCGTAGGGGGTATCAGAGGAATCATATTGAATTCTATGTGAAAGATCTAAATCGTAGCTAGCATCAGTAATCAGCAAGTTTCGCTGATATTTGAGATTAAGAGTACCGCTTAAGTGCTAGTTGTAGAAAAAAACTATGAAGATTATGCCAATTTTTTTACAAAAATGTTTTGATACGTCCGCTGGTATCTCTATCGATAGAGAGTTGCTGCTCATTTTTCAGGTTTTTTAATAAGTATTTGCACAGCCCACGGGCCGAAAGATCTACTCTCAAAATAGCTGTAATATCCTGCTGCATATGAAATAGCTGCGAGCGACATGTCTATCAGCGTCACCCGCAGCTATTTTGATTTAGGTTTCACGCTGCCAGCTCAAAATATGTCATTAGACACATTTTTGCCTTACTTATGTCTTGCTCATAGTGGCTCCATAACATAAGAAACATTAGAGCCATAACAGAGCCATAACATCGGAGCTATAACACTAAGATCCACAATAGTAGAGCTATAGCATTAGACCGATCGCAGCTAGTGCTAAGCCCAAAACCGGGGTCGGCTCAGGCAGGTTAGGACTCAGAGCTTTCAGTTGAGTCTGTCTCAAGCGGGCCTGCATCGGTCGCTTCTGCGATCGCGCTACCTAACTCATTGATATCTTCTTCGGCACTTTCTTCTAGGGTCGAGATAAATTGAGCTTCGGCCACCACCTCGGCCACCGCTTCGACAACTATCTCTGCAACGTTATCTTCTGAGGGCATCTCGTTTTCAGATTCGTCTAAATGAGGAACCAAGGCGACTGCTGCGATCGCATCGTCGCTGTCCAATCGCTGTAGCTGCACGCCCGTTGCCATCCGAGACTGTACCGAAATCGCATCAATCGCCTGTCGCATAATAATGCCGCGATTGCTCACAATCATCAGCTCATCATCGGGGCCCGCAATCCGCAACGCCACCAGCTCGTCATCTTTCTTACGAAACTTCATCGACACTAGGCCCATGCCCGCTCGGTTTTGCAAGCGGAAATTTGTCACCGGCACTCGCTTACCCAAGCCACTTGCCGAAACGACCAGCACCCAGGGCCCCTGATTTGTTTCAGCGATCGCATCATCGCCCTCATCGCCCTCATCGTCAGCCGCAGACTCCTCCAGTTCTGCTACAACCTGCGAGGGCAAAATGTCCATGCTAATCAGCTGATCGCCTTCACGTAAAGACATCGCCCTCACGCCCTTAGTCGGACGGCCCAGCGGCCGGAGCTGATTGTGATCGGTCTTAAAGTGAATCGTCATGCCTCTTTGAGAGCCAATTAAAATGCTGTCTTCAGCACGAGCGAGCCGCACCCACCTCAGCACGTCGCCCTCGGCCAAAGAAATCGCAATCAGGCCATTTGTGCGAATACGGCTAAAGGCAGACAGCGCCGTTTTTTTGACATAGCCACCCTGCGTCAGCATCACCAGATAGTCATCTTCACTAAACTCGCTGACGCCAACCACCGATGTCACCTTTTCGTCGCGTGGAATCGGCAGCATTTGAACCAGCGGATAGCCCTTGGCTGTTCGTGAACTCTCTGGGATTTGGTAGGCCCGCAGTGAGTAAGACACCCCTCGATCGGTAAAGAACAGCACATGGTCGTGCGTGCAGCAGGTAATGAAGTGCTCAATGCCGTCATCGTCCTTCATTTTGGTGCCAGACTTGCCTCTAGTCGCCCGGTTTTGAGCTTCAAACGTATCGACCAGCATCCGTTTGATGTAGCCCTGCTCAGTCACCAAAATAGCAACCTGCTCATTCGCAATCAGAGAAATATCTGAGAGGTCATTTTCATCGCCTTTGATCAGCGTCCGGCGCTCGTTGGCATGAGCCGCGCGGATCTGGGTCACCTCTTCGCGAATAATATCTAGAATCCGCTCGCGCTTAGCCAAAATATCTTCTAGATCGGTGATTTTCTCAGTTAGCGCCTGGTGCTCTTGCTCAATTTTCTCGGCTTCTAGCGCGGTTAGACGGCGCAGCTGCATCTGCAAAATAGCGTCTGCCTGCATAGCCGATAGCCCATAAGACTCCAGCAGTTCGGTCTTGGCGCTGGCAGCATCCGCAGATCCCCGAATCAGCGCAATCACCGCGTCCAAATTATCTAGTGCAATCAAATAGCCCTGCAAGAGATGATCGCGCTCTTGGGCCTTGCGCAGCTCGTATTGGGTGCGGCGGGTAATCGTTTCAATGCGGAAGTCTAAGAAGACCTGCAAAAAGTCACGCAGCGTTAACAGCTGAGGCTCACCGTTCACAAGCCCAAGCATATTGACGCCAAAGTTGTTTTGCAGCGGCGTCTGCTTGTATAGGTTATTGAGCACCACGCGCGGGTAGGCATCTCGCTTTAGCTCAATGACAATTCGCATGCCGTCGCGATCGCTTTCATCGCGCAGGTCCGAAATGCCGTCTAACCGGCGCTCATTCACCATGTCGGCGATTTTTTCAATCAGCGCCGCCTTATTCGTCTGGTAGGGCAGCTCGGTGATAATAATGGTTTCGCGATCAGGTCGGCCCCGGTTCGCTTGCGTTTCAATGGTGGCAACCCCGCGCATTGTCACCGAACCACGACCGGTTTCATAGGCTTCGCGAATGCCACGGCTGCCGATGATTTGGGCCCCCGTCGGAAAATCTGGGCCAGGGATGTACGCCATCAAATCCATGCTGGTCAGCTCTGGATTGTCAATCAGCGCAATCACGCCGTCGATGACCTCGCCCAAATTGTGAGGTGGAATGTTGGTGGCCATACCCACCGCAATGCCAGAAGATCCGTTGATTAGCAGCTGGGGAATGCGGGCAGGCAAAACGACTGGCTCTTGCTGCGAGCCGTCAAAGTTGTCGGCAAAATCGACCGTCTCTGACTCAATGTCTTGCAGCAGCGCCGCGCCTGTGAGCGCTTGCAATCGCGACTCGGTGTAGCGCATAGCCGCAGGCGGGTCGTTGTCAATGGAGCCAAAGTTGCCGTGGCCGTTGATCAAAGGATGGCGCATAGAGAAGTCTTGGGCCATTCGCACTAGCGCGTCGTACACTGCCGTATCGCCGTGCGGGTGATATTTACCAAGGACTTCACCCACGACGCGGGCGCATTTGCGAAACGGTCTATCGGCGGTCAGCCCTAACTCGTGCATGGCGTACAAAATGCGCCGATGAACGGGTTTGAGACCATCCCTAGCGTCTGGGAGCGCTCGGCCTACGATTACGCTCATGGCGTATTCAAGATAGGACCGAGACATCTCATTGCGCAAATCTGTAGGAACGATCCGCTCTTGAGGACTGCTCATGTGGAATACTCCAAGGAAATTTTCTGTAGAGAAGAATAAGTAACCGACATTGGCTAAAGAAATCGTCGGTTAGTGATGAGTGAAACCCGTTTTATACCCCATTTCTTGACGCGTTCTTTAGCCCGTCTTTTGGCCCATTTTTGAGGGCGTTATGCTAATCTTTTTCGCAAGGTTATAGCGAAGTTTATAGCCTAAGAAGGCTTTGGTTAGCTTTAAGCGAGTTTCAATAGTAAGCAGCTGTTTGGGACGGGATAAGAATGAATGAAACAGCCTAAAATAAACCAGAGGAAACGGACTGAATTTTGACCCTATTGATAGACTTTTAATCGGGCTTTAAATTAGTCCCAAATCTATAGATTATTCTACCACATTTCGCCCTGTTTTGACGATGGAAAATGGGGCCTGTAGTCAGTTTTATTGATGCTCGTCAAACCCCTATGGAATCTCAGTTTCCTGTTTTTTATAGCCCAGTTTTTGCCGCCCATGATACGGGCTCTCATCACCCTGAAAATGCAGGTCGTTTGACCGCTGTTACAGACCATTTGAAAGCCGCTCAAAGATCAACGGCAAAAGAAGATGCTTGGGCCGATCGAGTTTATTGGGCTGAGCCTTCTCAAAGGGACGTTATGGCGGCGGTTCATGACGTACATGATCCGGCTTACGTTCAATCGCTTGAGAAATACTCACTCAGTGGTGGCGGTCGCATAGATAGTGACACGGTGATGAGCACCGAGAGCTATCAGGTAGGGCTGCTAGCAGTGGCCACTTGGCTGGACGGCACGGACTGGGTTTGGCAGCATCAGCGTCCGGCCTTTGCGCTGGTGCGGCCACCGGGACATCATGCTGAGCGCGATCGCGCTATGGGGTTTTGTCTATTTTCAAACGCAGCGATCGCAGCCCACTATGCGCTCAACACGCTAGGCGCAAAAAAAGTGGCTATTTTAGACTGGGATGTTCACCACGGGAACGGCACCCAGGCACTGATTGCAGAGCATCCACAGCTCGCGTACTGCTCGTTTCACCAGTCGCCTGCCTACCCCGGCACCGGCGCGGCGGCGGAAACAGGCCGCTGGCAAAATGTGCTGAATCTGCCCCTGCCACCTGGCAGCCAAGTGGGTGACTATCAGGCGCTGTGGCAGGCTGAGGCCCGGCCTTTTCTGGCCAATTTTGGGGCTGACTTGCTGATCGTCAGTGCTGGCTATGACGCCACCCAAGCCGATCCGCTGGCGGGCATCTGCTTGCAGCCAGATGACTATGGCTGGTTTACTCAAGAGTGTCTGTCGCTGACGCCTAGCGTTTTATTTGGCTTAGAAGGCGGCTACGACTATGCCGCGCTAGCCAGCTCTGTTGCCGCGACGATTCGCGTAGCCTGTCAGGTATAGCCCCCAAAGAGCTAGCCCCCAAAGAGCTAGCCCCAGAAGAGCTAGCCCCAGAAAAGCTAGCCCCAGAAAGCAGTCAGTTTAGATAATCACGTTTGGATCAATGAGGACAGCTTGAGTGTTTCGACTCTTTCGCGCTTTATTTAATATTTTTAGGCGATCGCCCGCGCCATCATCTACCCTAGCCCTGCCAACCGCAAAGCCTTCTGACCATCCCCCTTCTGGCCTGCCAGATGCCCCGCTATCGGAAAGCCCTATGCCTTTGACAACAGCTTCAGACGACTTGAACCCAACCGCGCCCGAAGCCCGTTCTGGCGCAGATTCGCTTCGATCAGCCCGCCAGTCTAAGCTGCAAAACCTCAAGCAAGTTCTCAACGTTCTTAGAGCCTATACCGTGACTTTTGGGCGACCTGACACGGCGCTAGATTTGCGGGCTGTGGTAGGCGCTATCGTGGCGAATTTAACAACGGTCTCGGTTGAAAATAGTCAGCTAGAGCGGTTTATTGATGAAGCGATCGCTGCCTTCGACAGCCTTAGTCAAGACGCTAATCTGGTCGATGTTGCCGCGCAGCTATTGGCAGAGCAGGTATTTGTTTGGCTGCGTGAGCAAGAAAATGCAGTTGAGCAGGTTGCCAGCGCCTACCTACAGCAGTTTGCACCCACCGATGCAGCCTGGGAATCTAATCAGATTTTGGCACTGCTGCAAACGATTATCGCCACGCTTAACGATGGCTCGTTGAGTCAATCGGGCGGGCGATCGCTCATCAATCGGGTGCTGGCTGCCTTTAACCTCGATCAGGCGTTGAGTCGCTGGGTTGCCCCCGAATGGATCGCACTGGCGCAGCAGGTGGCTAGCTATGTTGACAACAGCGACCTGCAGGTAGAAATTCAGGCGATCGCCTGGTCGTATATTCAGCAGTTTCAGGCAATCTTAAGCCCCCAGCTAATTGAGCAGATTATAGAAACCGGACCGCTGAACCTAGCACCTGCTGACGTGCTCGCAGATGACCTAGATGAGTTTTCTAGCATGCTGTACTACAAGCTTCAGCTATTAGAATCAGACCCGGTCGTGACCAAGTCTCAGGCCGCGATCGCCGCCGATATTCATGAAGCTGCGGCCAACTTCAAACATCGCAGGCCACCCCTCGGCGATGTAACGACTGGCGTCAAACCCAACGATCTAACCATCAGCAGTCCATTTACGAATCCCCAGCCCAATCCCCAGTCCAATCCCTAGCTCGCTCTATTGCTAGATTTTTCTGCCAGCGGGATCTACTGAGCTAGAACGCCCGCTGCTAAGCCAACGCATCTGGCTAGTAGACACTACAACCGTAGATGTATTGATAAATATAATTAGATGATTGCCTAGTCAGAAGGACTGAAGGGTGCTAAATTGCTGCGATATTGGGGCGAATGTCATGGTCTCAATCCCATCCACTCTGATTTCGGACCCGTGTAGCTGTTTCTAAGCAATTCTCATTGCTGCGACTGAACTAGCGAGTCTGAAGGTTGAACTATTAAGTCATTTGATATTTCGCCAGCGACTTTTTAAACGATTCCTTATAGGTTAAAAAATGGCCTTTTTTGAGAACTTTACCTCTGTTATTCGAGACAAGTGGTTGGATTACTTTCGAGCCAACCGAACCTGGCTAGAAGTGCAGATGACCACGACCTCTGTACGGACACCTGAAGGTGGCCGTCGTCCATCCTCATTTTTGATCTTGGGCGTTGTCAATGCCTTGGAGCCTAAGCTGTCTAACCTGATGGTGCCGTTCTATCAGCTCAACTCCGACGAAGACGCGCTAATTGACGTGCTTGGGCTTAACTTTGACCCAGAAGCCGTGTTAGACAACGGTGAAGTTGGTAAAACTATTGATGCCTCTCCTGATGCCGATACACCGCTGCTTGGCAGTGAGCCAGCACTAGACAAAGACGTAGATGCTTGGCCGCCTAGCTAATCATCTAGAGGGTCACCTAGATAGTCTTAGTGCGAGCGAGACCGTGCACCCGTGATACGATTAATTGGCAATTTATGTACACAGCGGAGATATCCATGGTAGATCGTCCTATTAAGAAGAGCGATCGCGAAGCGGCTGAGTCATCTCAATCCACGCCCTCTCAATCTACAGAAAACTCCTCTGGGACACCGGCAGATGCGCAGCAGACTGAAGCACGCAAAGTCCCCCCTCCTGTTAAAAAAGCGGATCGCAAAGATGGTGGCGTTAGCAGTGAAAGCGGTGGACGCCGTGACGACCGTGATGACCGCTCACGCGGTGGTAAAGGTAAAGGCAAAGGGCGAGGCCGCGATAAGGATGACGGCCCAAGAACACCCATGAATCCGGCCTTAATGCGTGGTCCTAAGCCGACCCCGAAAGTGGACCCGCCTGAAGAGGAAGTCGTTGAAGCAGCAGCCGAGGTAGCGGCTACTGAAACGGCTGAGACTGAAGCTACAGCTACTGAAACGGCTGAGACCACAGAATCTAGCGACTCGCCAGAAGCTACGCCAGAAGCCGCAGCAGACACAGCGCCAGAAGCTACGCCAGAAGCCACACCAGAAGCCTCAGCAGATACAGCATCAGACGACACTTAAACCGCCACCAGATAGTTCTGACCAAATAGCCCTGTGATAACACGCTAGTCGGCGAGAAATCTAAAAAGGCCACCTGTAGGGGTGGCCTTTTTAGTCGTTATTTTTTTTAGCGGCTACTTTTTTAGCCAGTCAGAGACAAAAAAATTCCCTAGGGCTCGAATGAGCCTCTAGGGAACTGTCAGGGTGCATCTACCAACTAACTATTCCGCTAGGGAGCTTTGTATCAGGACAAAATCATCAAAACGCTCTTTAGAAAAATCTGCCGGTCTTCAATAAAATCTTGCCAGGCTTGTCCACGCATTTTTGAAACGCATTTCTTAGTATGCCAGAGGCCACTGAGCCTTGTGCCAGTCAGGATATCTTGGCCTTGATGAACACACCTAGCAATAACTCGCGCTACGGTAGACTAGCTTTCTGTCTTTCCTTTTCAAAAGTAAAGGCATTTGCTTTGAGTTATTGCTTTATTGGCACGCTGTTGTGAAGAGATCTTTTCTATTTTGCGCACTCTTGCTGGGTGCACTATTGGGGTTACCCGGCTGTAGTTCAAAATCAGCAAACCCCGATGCTGACACAGCGCAGGCAGAAGCGATTGAGACCGATGCTTCTAAATCGGACGCTTCTGTCGTACGGCTGCTGTATAGCCGTACGCCCACTACGCTCAATCCACATCTGGCAAACGGATTTCAGGATTTTGAAGCGGCGCGCATTGTCTATGAGCCACTGGCAACCTATCAGGCCGATGGACAGATGGTGCCCGTACTTGCTGAGCTGATCCCAACGGCTGAAAACGGTGGACTCGCTGCCGACGGAAAATCAGTAACGTGGAAGCTAAAGCCGGATGTTCGCTGGTCGGATGGCAAACCGTTTACGGCTGAAGATGTTGCTTTTACCTATAAGTTTGTCAGCGATCCGCAGGTGGCTGCGGTAACCGAAAAGTATTACGAGGCGATCGAAAAAGTTGAGGTGGTTGATCCGCTGACGGTAAAGATTACTTTCAAGCAGCCTAATCCGTCTTGGGCACTGCCTTTTACGGGTCAAAATGGCATGATTTTACCAAAGCATGTTTTTGAGCCAGTGCAAGGACAAAATGTGCGGAGTGCACCCGCTAATCTTCAGCCGATTGGGACAGGGCCCTATCGTTTTATTGCGATCGCAGACAACGTTTGGACCTTTGCCGCTAACGAACAGTTTAGAGACGGTCCGCCCAGTTTTGACTTGGTAGAACTGCAAGGCGGCATTGCCCCCTATGTGGCGGCGCGGCGCGTGCTGCGCGATGGGGATGCTGATTTTGCACACAATCTACAAATCAGTATTGAAGACCGGGTGGAGCTAGCTGCTGGTGGTGCAGGACAGGTGGCCGCTACCTTTGGCTCTTATGTTGAGCGAATTATGCTCAACCCGACCGATCCCAACAAGGTGACCAAAGATGGCGAGCGATCGAGCGTTGAAAATCCGCATCCGTTTTTGAGTGATTTGCGGGTGCGTCAGGCGGTGGACTATGCGATTGATAGAGACGCGATCGCTAACGAAATCTATGGCAACGCTGGCCAAAGAACCAATCAGCTACTGCCCTTTCCGACAGAGTACGCTAGTCCATCGCTCTACTACCGTCACGATCCGGTAAAAGCCAACGCTTTGTTAGATGAAGCCGGATGGGTTGATAGCAATAACAACGGCATCCGTGACAAAGACGGGGTCGAAATGCGTATGACTTTTCAGACGCCGATTAATCCGGTGCGTCAGCAAACGCAGTCAATGGTTAAAGCAGATCTCAGCAAAGTTGGCATTGAGGTTGATATTCGCCGCGTCATTGTGGATGATTTCTTTTCGGGCGATCCGGCACAAACGCGCAGCATCAATCACTTCTATGCGGATATGCAAGAGTACAATGCGGGCAGCGACACGCCAGATCCGGCAATTTATATGAGCTGGTGGCTCTGTAGCGAAATTGCTTCTATGGAAAACAGCTGGCAAAAGTCAAACAATGCCCGCTATTGCAACGAAGAGTATGACAAGGTTTGGCAGCAGGCGAGCAAAGAGCTAGATTCAGAGAAACGAGCACTGCTATTTCAGCGATTGAACACCATTTTAAAGCAGGATGTAGCGGTGATTCCACTGGTCAGACGCCCGGTGACTAATGGCATTAGCGATCGCATTACTGGCGTAGATCCGACACCTTGGGACGCTAGCACCTGGGACATCGGCACATGGGAACTGGCCACTCAGCCGGGCCCTCAACTCGAAGAATCGCCAGAGAAAACGGACGGAACAACAGGCGCAGCGTCGACCGAAGAAACAGACGCAGCGCAGACAGATACAGCACCAGAAGCGCCTGACGCTCAATCAACTGAGAACGAGAATTAAATCACTACGCTCCTGTCTATCGCCAGTGGGCTGTCTGTTCCACCGACGGCTAGAAATTGAATAAGCTAAAAATCGAATAAGACGGCTTTTCCATCTGAAGGCATTCTCACCTATTCGAGATCTATTCGAGGCGGCCTAGCTTCTTACAGAGTCACTGCTTTGCGATCTATTTGATTGATTAGCATTACCCCAAAAAAGACAATAGCGCCGCCTATCAAAGAGATTGGCGTGGGAATCTCGCGCAGCCAGATCCAGGCAATGAGTAGCGCCGCCACGGGGACAAGTGCTAAGTAGCTGCCAGCCTGTGCCGTTGGTAATTTAGAGAGCACGTACGACCAGGCGACGTAGGCAACTACGCCAGGGAACAGGCCCATGTACACAACTGATAGAGTGGGATAAAGTGGCGCACCGAGAACTGAAAAGACAGCCCGAGGCGCGAAGAAGAATAGGCAGATAGTTCCGGCAAACGCCGCATAGGTTGTAAACTGTACGGCTGTATATCTCTCTAGCAAAGGCTTCTGAAGGACTGAGTATAAGCTAGCGGCTAGCGTAGCGCCAAATACAAACACGGCCCCCATCGATAACTGGATGCTGCCGCCGTCAGTAAGAGAGATGATGGCAATGCCAAATGTGCAAAGAAAAACGCCGATCCAGCCTGTTTTACTGAGGCGTTCTTTGAAAAAGAGTTGGGAGAGAATGGCCATTGCGCCAACTTCTGAGGAGATGATGAAGCTGGCTATCCCGGCAGAGACGGTGAGCTGGCCGACGTTGAGCATGAAGTTGTACACCGTAAAGCCTAGAAATCCACAGATAGAGATCAGGGGCAGATCGCGGGGTCTGGGCATAGGCATGCGGCTGACGATAGCATAGCCCCCTAGCATAGCTGATGCGACCAAATAGCGTAAGAAGGCAACCTCAGCTGGGGTGTAGGCAGTAAGCGAGACTTGAATGGCTGGAAATGAAGAAGCCCACAGCAGCACAGAGATAAAGATAGCTGCGACTAGCAGTGCTTGGGGTCTATTAGCCTGGGTCTCTAGGTACGCTTGGACTTGGCGAAGGCGCTCAGCGCGGTAAACAGATGCAACAGATGTCATGCCTCTCCTCGATTTAGAGTCAGTCAACATAGATAATGCCGTATTTTATTCAACCGTCAGTCATCGGCCATAGAACTAGTCGTTAGCAATAGCGCTCTGAAGCTGTGGCGACAGATACAACAGCTTATAGTGCCTCACGTATAGCAGCGATCTAGGCATTCTTGCATCACTCCATGGTGATTGAAAGCCAGCGTCATTTTCAGCGCTTTATCCACTTCAAACCAGCGAGCTTCTACCACTTCACCTTTAGAAACTTGAGGATTTAATTTCGGCAGATCGGCATCACCTAAATGAAACATCAGCGCATATTTCAGCGTCACATTTTGTCGACGCAGCGGCGCGCTGTACACCTCATAAGGCTGATCTAAGTTGCCTTCAAAGCGAAAGTCTTCTAGCAGCTGAGGAATGTCGAGCCCAAGCTCTTCCCAGACTTCTCGGTAAACGGCTTGGGTAGCGGTTTCATCGTAGTCTAGGTAGCCGCCAGGTAGCCCCCACTGGCCCACACCTTCTGGCAGGTCTTCGCCGCGCAGCCCCAATGGAACATATTGAGCGCCCTTGCTGACAAAGAAGATGACGGGCAGAACGGTGACGCTACGACTAATCCAAATCTCTTTGCCGTCAAGCTGGACACATCGGTTTGGGGTGCTTTTGAATTTCACTTTGAATCTCACTCTGGCGCTTATAGCGTAGGCTATGGGTCTATTGTATTCGGCCACTCGCTGTAAACAGCAAAATAATAGCCCTACAAAAGCATACAGGGACGTTCCGAAGAACGCCCCTGAAGAAAGACTGCTATGCTCTATTGCCTGCAGACCTTATCGCCTACAGACTTTATCGCTTATAGACTTTGTTTTTTATGCTGGGACTACGTCTTTTTCCTTAGCTTCCTCGTAGGTTGGATAGTCGGTATAGCCTTCTGAGCCATGCGTGTACCAAGTGCTCTGATCGTCTGGGTTTAGCTCCCAGCCATTTTTAAACCGATCAACAAGGTCGGGCGTGCTGATGTACGGGCGACCAAAGGCAATCAGGTCAGCGTCGCCAGCTGCGATCGCCTTTTCAGCCGTCTCGCGGTCATATCCGCAGTTGCCAATAATTGTGCTGTCAAACACCTGTCTAAACTCAGCTAGTGTCATCGGTTCGCCCAGCTCATGAAAACCAAACGCCAAGCCATCCATGACGTGCAGATACGCTAGGCCGTAGCTGTTTAACTGTTTGGCCACATAGGTAAAGGTCTCGCGATAGTCGGGTGCGCCCATGTCATTAAAAGCGCCATTGGGAGAAATTCGCACGCCGATTCTATTTGCAGGCCATACTGTCATTATCGCCTCAACAATCTCTTTCAAAAATCGATAGCGATTTTCCAAGCTGCCGCCATACTTATCAGTGCGCTGATTGGTCTTGGAATCTAAAAACTCATTGATCAAATAGCCATTGGCCGCGTGAATCTCTACACCGTCAAAGCCTGCTTTTTTCGCATTTTCAGCCGCCTTACGATAGTCTTCTACAACGCCTGGAATCTCTTCTGTTTCCAGCGCTCTCGGCACCTCGTAGGGCTGCTTCCCTGTCGCTGTATGAGCCTCAGATCCCTCAATTTTGATGGCCGAAGGTGCAACCGGTAGCTGACCGTTTTCTTGAAAGCTGCTGTGAGAAGCTCTGCCTGTGTGCCATAGCTGCACAAAAATAGAAGAGCCCTGCTGATGAACGGCCTCGGTAACTTGCTTCCAGCCCTCCGTTTGGGCCTCGTTGTAGATGCCTGGTGCCTGATCCCAGCCATTGCCTTGCTTAGAGGGCGCGGTGCCTTCGGCAATAACGAGTCCAGCGTTGGATCTTTGAACGTAGTACTCCGCCATCAGCGCGTTAGGGATTCTCTCTTCTCCCGCTCGGCCACGGGTTAAGGGGGGCATTGCCACCCGATTATTTAGAGAGAGGCCGCCCATTTCGTAGGGTTGGAGCAAATGAGAAATGTTGGTTGAAGAAGTCATAGGATTTGACTGGTGTTAGCTTAGCGATGGACAGATAGTGAGTAAGTGAGACGGCAGGCAATTCAGCAGGCAAGTCGATAGACAGGCTGGTAACCGAAAGGCTGTGGGCAAGGCTATACGTAATGAAATGCCTGCTGTACGTGATGAAATGCCTTATCCACAAACTGTTTTGACAACGTCGAGGGTCTGCGCTTTTTCCCACCAAGCCTTTAACTTAGGCGCTTCGGCAGTGATGGCCTCAAACTGAGGTGTCTTAGAGATATAGACGAAGATAGGAATGAGATAAAAGTCGGCGATACTGATCTCGCTACCTAGCAGATAGGGGCTACCGCTAATGAGATCTTCGAGAGCATCGAGAGCCTGCTTTGCGGGTGCGATCGCGTCTTCAATCTTCTTTTTATCTGGCTCGCCTCCTTGCTGAGGCACAATCAAATTTTCAATAGTCAACGCGCCAATTGCCGGTGCGTACAGATAGCTATTAATCACAGCCATGATCTGATGCATCCGAGCTTGCAAAAACAAATCTGTCGGCTTGAATTTTCCAGCAGCAAGCGCTTCATTCACATAGTAAGTAATGGCATCGGTTTCATAAATTTGCTGGCCTTCAATTTCGAAGGTGGGCACTTTACCAAAAGGATGCTTGCTTAAGTAGTCATCAGTTTTATTGTCGCCATTGAAAATACCGATATCTTTGAGGTCGTATTCTATCCCAGCGCTGGCCAGCAGCAGTCGGACGGTACGAACGTAGGTGCTGACGGGTGTGCCATACAGTGTGATATTAGCCATAGGTGAAAAGAAAAAAGTGATAACGACAGATGTAGAAAGGAGAGACGAAGAGATAAGAGACTCAGAGCGAAAAGACTCAGAGTCTCAAAACTGAGAGCCTCAAAACTGAGAGTCTCAAAACTGAGAGTCTCAAAACTGAGAGTCTCAAAACTGAGAGTATCCAAAAAAAGGATCTAGATCGCTTATTTAGAAAACAGTGCGATCGCTTTTTCATTGAACGCTGGAATGTCATCAGGATTACGGCTTGTAATCAACCCATTATCTTCAACAACTTCCTGATCGACCCAGGTTGCGCCCGCATTGCTAAGATCTGTCTTGAGCGAAGGCCAAGAGGTTACTTTGCGTGACTTGACGACATCGGCTTCAATCAGACTCCAAGGGCCGTGGCAAATAGCGGCTACGGGCTTATTGGCATCAAAGAACGCTTTGATGAACTTGACGGCGGTGTCTTTTGTTCGCAGCTGATCGGGGTTGGCTACGCCGCCAGGAAGCAGCAGCGCATCGTAGTCTTCCACACTCGCGTCATCTATAGAGACGTCTACCGGAAAATAGTCCGCTTTATCAAAGTGATTCCATCCCTGAACGTGATCGCTCTGCGGTGACACAATTTGCGTCTGTGCGCCTGCCGACTCAAAAGCGGCCTTGGGCTTGGTTAGCTCTACCTGCTCAAAACCATCCATAACTAGAATGGCAATTTTCTTTCCGTTTAATTCGTTAGACATTTTTGTTCCTTGTCGTTTGTTTCTTATTTCTTGTTGTTTGTTCGTCTGTTGATCTGCTTTCGCTTATCTGTTGCTGTTCGCTCTTGCTGTACGCTTTCGCCTATTTGCGTTCGTGCGCTTCAACCTCTCAGCTGCAGCTTCTCAACAGTGCTTATTACATCTCTTGCTTGGCTGGGCGAATAATTATTTCGTTAATATCGACATCTCCAGGCTGTTCGATGGCATAAGTGATAGCGCGAGCGATCGCATCTGCATCAATTGCAACGTCGTATAGCTGCTCTGCGCTCTTGGCACTTTCCTCGTGAGAAATGCTATCTGTCAGCTCTGTAGCAACCGCCCCTGGCGAAATATTGGTAGAGCGAATGTCACCATCAGACTCTAGGCGAATGCCTTCAGAAATAGCCTTGACTGCAAACTTAGTCGCGCAATAAACCACACCGCCCGGAAAAACCTTGTGCCCTGCTACCGAAGAAAGGTTGATAATATGGCCTGACTTCTGCTCTTGCATGATGGGCATAACCGCTGCAACGCCATACAGCACGCCTTTGATATTCACGTCTACCATCGTGTCCCACTCATCCACTTTCAGTGCAGAAAGCGGTGAGAGTGGCATTAGTCCAGCATTGTTTACCAGCACGTCAATGCGTCCATATGCGTCTTTTGTTGACTGTGCTAGCGCCTCCACCTCAGCTCGGTTGCTGACATCTGTCAGCTGATATTTAGCTGTACCGCCTGCCTGATTAATATCGGCAACAATCTCCTTTAGCCGATCTTCTCTTCTAGCCGCCAGCATAATTTTTGCGCCGCTTTTGGCCAGTCGGCGGGCTGTCGCTTCACCTAGGCCGCTGCTGCCGCCCGTGATAATAACGACTTTATTTGAAATCTCAGACATTGTGTAAGCTCTTCGGGGTGCAAGTATCTCGCTGTTCAATCTCGCTGTTCGTTAGACCATTAGCTGGGCCACTCGTCAAAGGCACTACAAAAAGCAGGCAACCTAAAGAAAAGCCACAGTTGAGATAACGAATCAGCTATTAGCAGACCAGCTAGTAGACCAGTCGTCTACCGCTACACAATTTAAGGTTTATTAGTCAAAGTTGAATCTAACTAGCGATAGATCTTGCCAGGGTTGGCTGATGCCAGATTTGTTCAAATAGTATTTGGATGAACGTGTACAGCGGCTCGGTTGATTGCGTTACCTTTGCTCTAAGCATTGCGCCCTGCCACCCTGACAAAATAAATTTTGCTAACTTCAGTGCGTCACAGCTTTCGGTTAGTTCACCGACTGCATAGGCGTCTTCTATACAGTCGGCAAGCTGATTTTCCCAAGTGGTGAGGACTTGGTTGAGGCGATCGCGAAAAAGCTCGTTTTGTGCAGACATTTCCTGCGCTAGGTTGCCAATCAGACAGCCGCTAGCACAGTGATTTGTTTCCATCTCAGCAATGCCCCGCTCAAAGTATTTAGTCAATCTAGCCAGCGGAGACAATTGCTTATCGCCCAGGCTATTTGCGAGCTTTTGCTGATACTCGCTTACAAAGTCTTCAATAATTGCTAGGCCAAAGTCCTCTTTACTTTCAAAATAGTAGTAAAAAGAGCCTTTGGGCACGCCTGCGGTGGCGAGAATGTTGCTAAGCCCGGTTGCGTTAAAGCCCTGGCGAACAACAATGTCGCGACCCACTTGAATTAGGTCGTCGCGTTTGCGGGTGTGTTTTATCATCCTAGTCATGAGGCTTGAAGGGCTGTTGTTCAATGGGTGAGCATGGCGATCGCAACACTCACCCGACAGAATTGCAGGAGAACAGCAGGCCTTTAGCTGAAGCGATCGCCAATTGCGTCTTCTAGGACATCGGCCATACTCTTGCCGGTTTCTTGTGCTTTTGCCTTCATTTTGGCAAATAGCTCGTCAGATACACCCACTCGATTACGACGGCGACCAGAACCCACCGGTTTTATGGGCGTGTAGGTTTCGGTGAAACTGCGAAGGGCTTCAAATGTGTAGCGATCGCAAAAATCACCAAAGCTCTCACCGTCCTGCCGGTTTTGCTTAAAGCAGGCAAACAGCGGCTCTAGCTCTTTTTCTAGGTTGTCCTCGTGCAGCTTTTCCATATACGGGCGCGCCAGTCGCGTCTGATTTGGGCAGCCGCCTAGCCACAGCTGATAGCTTTTCGGCGACTGACCGACAAAGCCTAGCTCTGCCATATAGGGCCGAGCGCAGCCATTCGGGCAGCCCGTCATCCGCGTTACAAACGTCTCACCTCTAAGCCCTAGCTTATTGAGCAGCTTGCGAATGCGCATCAGCATACTTGGAATAATTCGCTCTGACTCTGTGACCGCCAGGCCGCAGGTCGGTAGCGCTGGGCAGGCCATTGAGTAGCGCTCTAGCGAATCGATTTTGCTATCGGGCGTGATGCCGTCACGGTCTAAAATCGCCTGAATCGCCGCTTTGTTTGCCGGATCAATATCACATAGAATAACGCTCTGGTTAGGCGCAACTCGCATCGAGACCTTAAACGTTTCAACAATTTCTCTGAGCGCCGCTTTGTTGCGCAGCTTCCCTTGATTGTGCACCCGGCCATTGCGCACATGCACGCCTACAAACAGCTTGCCATCGCCCTGCTCATGCCAGCCCAAATAGTCCTCAAACTTCCAGGCGGGCAATTCTCTATATGGCTCTAGCTTTTTACCAAATCTCTTTTCTACTTCATCAATAAACTTAGGTAGGCCCCACTGGTGCACCAGATACTTCATCCGGGCCAATCGCCGGTTATAGCGCTCACCATAATCTCTTTGCGTGAAGACAATTGCCTTGGCCAAATCGTACACGTCATCTTTATCGACATAGCCAATATGGTCAGCTACGCGCGCAAAGGTTTCTGTTTTGTTGTGCGTACGGCCCATACCGCCGCCTGCCATAATGTTAAATCCCTGTAGCTCACCGCTATCGTCAGTGATTACAACAAAGGTAACGTCTTGGGTATAGGCATCAACTGAGTTATCACCAGGCACCGTCACTGCGCACTTAAACTTGCGCGGCAGATAGTAAGTGTTGTAAATCGGCTCAATCGACGTTTCAAAGTCAGTGCCAACCCGACCGCCTTGGCGCGCGGCTACGACTGCCGGATCTTCTTCTGTGGTGACGACTTTTTCGCCATCTAGCCACACTTCGTAGTAAGCGGGTGTCTGTGGCGTGAGCAGATCGGCAATATTTTTCGCGTACTCGCGGGCGATGACGTATTCGGGCTTATTTTTGTATGGCGCAGGCGGGGCCATAACGTTACGGCTCAGGTCGCCGCAGGCACCTAGCGTAGAACCCATGCTGCGGATAATGTCTGCTAGGGTCGCTTTTAGGTTCTGCTTAAGAATGCCGTGAAGCTGGAAAGCTTGGCGGGTGGTAGCACGGATGGTGCTGTTGCCGTATTTGTCAGAAATATCGTCTAGGGTGAGGTACAGCTCGGGGGGGATGTATCCGCCTGGGCTGCGCAGTCGCAGCATCATGGAATAGGGCTTTTCTTGACCTCGGATAACGTTGTCACGGTTGTACTGCTGGTAAGAGCCGTGAAACTTGAGGATTTGGATGCCCGCTTCGGTGAAGTGGGTGGTGTCTTGAGTCAGCTCAGTCGCCACGGGTTCCCGCAGAAACTGGCTGCGCTCTTTGATACCTTCGAGTTTAGAAACCTTTTTTTCGGCTGGTTGAAGCGGCGTTTGAACCATGAGGAGATAAGAAGCTGGTGAGCGTCTGCGAATAGATGAAATGTGAATAGATGAAATATTAGACTATAAACCCCGATAATCCGGTCGGGATTACGGGGTTTCTTTCCAAAATTCTAACACTGTGATCACGCTTGGGGCTCAGATTTCAAGAAAACGCAATTATTGCGATCGCACTCCTGCCATATATCCTTCAACATTATTTACGTTCAAGCTGCTAATTTTGGTCTATCTCTCTCTTGCCCTTGGGTGCTTTAGAGTGCCTTAAAGTGCTTTAGGGCTATTTTGATGCGCTGAGAGTTAATGCGCTGAGATAAGGATCTTTCACTATTTTTTGGACTGCGCCATGACTGACTCAATGATGTATAGCGAAGACATGTTTGTCTTTCTTACCCCCGATGCGACCGAAACCTTTCTAACGCCACCCGAGCTATTAGAAAAGCTCAAAGAAATTGTGAGCACCCACAAAGACGCATTGCCGCCCGAGCTAAAAAAAATGACCTCCACCGAAGCGCAGGCCAAATACCTCATAGAAACCCACTGCGAGTTTGAAACCTCACCCGGTGAATCAGTGCAGTGGTATGCGGTGCGGCTAGAGAAGTGACTTCGGCTCCGCTCAGCCATCGGGCTATTAGCGGGATGGGCGAACGGAGTAGTGCTCAGCCACCGGACTATTGGCGGTATTAGGCTAGCGGGATGGGCAAATGGAGGGCTAAGCTACCACAGCCTTCATGGCTACAGCGACCTTCTCTCCGCTTTCCTGATGCACTTCCGCTGTGATCCCAGGCCCAAAGAAGCTCTCAATCTTAGGCTGCTTCTCCTGCCATTTTTCAAAGGAAATAAAGGGCGACTCAAACTCTAGCACTAGGGTATACGCGCCGTCTCTTTGCTCTTCATGAATGCCGCAAAGCACTGGTCGCTGGCTGTCGTTTGGGCTTAGACCCAGGCGCTCTAGCGTTTCATCTAAATGGGCTTCTTGGCCATAGCGGTAGCGGGTAACGTCTCGGCGCACCTGCGTCTGCGTCTGCGTGGCCTGATCTCGCAGGGCCAGAACGGCTTCACTAGTAGGCTGGGTGTAAGGGACGGGTTTTAGTTCAGCGGCGCGGAGGGCAAGTCCCCCTAACAAAATGGGCACACCGTAGAAAAAGCCCACGAGGTTTAAGGTGGCGTTTTCCTGAGCATAGGCTACAAAGCCCAGCACAGTAAGAATGGCTCCCACTACGAGGAGAACAGTGCCAATGGGAATCTTGCGCATAGTGAATAAAGGTTTTAAAGAGTTAGAGTTAAGCACGGGCGCAGATGCGCTACGTCCCATATGTGCTTATCCTGCTAGAGAACAGGTAGTCAGAAAACGTCGTTACTGACTATTCTATAAAGAAATGTAACTCATCCCGGAGACTCCTTGACCATGGAATTTTCAGCCCTTCAAACTCGAATCGAGCTGATTCGCTCAAAGCGGCAGTCTTTGCTGAAGCTGTTGGAACAGCCAGGAATCGGCACCTTGCGGATTGATATCAACCAGGCGCTAGAAGAAATGGACGATCTGCTGGAAGAATTTGATCGAGCTTTCCCTGGTCAGGTGGCCCCTTAACCCAGACGGCATCTTATTCAGGTAGCCTCTTAATATAGAGTTATTTAAGTGTTTAATTTCAACGATGGGAAAAACGTTTACCGCTGAAGTCTCGCATCAAGGAACGGTCCATACGGTTGAAGTCCCCGACGATCAGCCGATTTTGGATGCGCTTCAGGCCGCAGGGTTGGACCTGCCGTTTTCTTGTAGTGCGGGCGTGTGCACAACTTGCGCGGCGCTGGTGACAGAGGGCACTGTGAACCAGGAAGACGGTATGGGCGTCAGCACAGAGCTTCAGGCCGATGGCTATGCGCTGCTGTGCGTGGCTTTGGCTACCTCTGATCTGAAGCTAGAGACAGAAAAAGAAGATGAGGTGTATGCCCGTCAGTTTGGTCAGCCTGGATAAGCCGAAAGATAGCCGTCCAAAGCAAAAGGTAAATCGTAAGATGCAGACCCGGTTAATTACGTTGCAGGTGCCTATACAAGCACCCCCCAGTGAGTTGCGATCGGCGCTGCCAGGGTCTGATTTGCTGCGTTCTGATGCATTGCGATCGCACATCGAAACCCAGCTTGCTACTCACGGCGATCCTCTCCGCTGGGCCATCACCGCCATCGATACCGATAGTCAGACCGCCTGCGTGGAGGCTGTTGTCACGGCTATTGCGTCATAGTTTCTTTTACGACACTATCTTTCGCCACGCTATCGTCTTACCTATCTCAGCGCATGACCCGCCCCGGCCAAACGCCGCACACCACTGTTCTGATTATTCCAACCGGCATTGGTGCGACGATAGGTGGCTATGCTGGCGATGCCTTGCCGATTGCGCGGACGCTGGCAAGCGTAACCGACCGGCTGATTACGCACCCTAACGTTTTGAACGGGGCACAGCTCTACTGGCCGCTGCCCAATGCTTACTACGTTGAAGGCTACGGCCTAGATCAGTTTGCCGCTGGCCGCTGGGCACTGCGACCCGTGCACCAAAACCCGATTGGCCTAGTCATTGACCAGGGCGTAGAAGACGACCTGCGCTGGCGTCATTTGCAAGCCGCAGACGCGGCCAGAGCAACCTTGGGCTTGGATATCAGGGCTCATATCGTCACCGATATGCCGCTAGAAATAACGCTGAAAACGACTGATTCAGGTGCGTCATGGGGCACGCTGGCAAATCCTGGCAGTTTGCTTCGTGCTACCGAGCGACTGATGGCTGAGGCAAAGGTACGAGCGATCGCAGTGGTGGCTCGCTTTCCAGAAGATGATGAGTCAGAGCAGCTAGCGGCCTATCGTCAGGGGCAGGGCGTCGATCCGCTCGCTGGCGCAGAGGCCGTGATTAGTCACTTAGTCGTCCGCACCTTCAAAATTCCCTGTGCCCATGCGCCTGCCCTTTCACCACTGCCGCTAGACCCTAAAATATCAGCGCGATCGGCAGCAGAAGAAATTGGCTATACCTTTTTGTCTTGCGTGTTAGCGGGGCTAAGCCGTGCGCCTCAGTTTGTCGATCGTCAGACAAAGGACCAGGCCAATGATCGACCTATGCAAGACTTGGACACTGGCTTTAGCCGCGATCTGAACTATATAGAGGCAAGTGCTGTAGATGCTGTCGTCGTACCGCAGACGGCTTTTGGTGGCAGCGCGGTCATGAGCCTAGCCCAACGAGCGGCACAGGTAATCGCCGTTCGAGAAAACACGACTACGATGGCCGTGACACCAGCAGACTTAGGTATTCAGGCCATTACGGTGAATACATACCTAGAAGCGGTCGGGGCGATCGCAGCCTACAAAGCTGGCGTCGCGCATAGCGCTCTTCTACCTCATATTCCGCCAATTCCTCAAATCTCTAGCTGCCCGCCGCTACCTGATTTACGCTCTCCTATGTCTGCTCCCGCTTCCGGTTTTGCTTCTGGGTAACCTCTGTGAGCAGGCCGGTTGATCAAGCCGGTTGATCGAGCCGGTTAATCGGGCCAGTTGATCGGGCCAGTTAAGCAGGCAGGCTCGACTAAGCGTCGTGCGCAAACATTAGATAAAAAATCAGGAATTTCCTTACTTCCTGCGGTATCTTTTGAATAACCCTACCAAACCAAAAATCGCCAAAAACTTGAGGATAAAACGACATGGGACTGTTTGATCGCGTTAGCCGAGTAGTGCGCTCTAACCTAAACGCAGCGGTGAGTTCCGCTGAAGATCCTGAAAAGATCCTGGATCAGGCCATTATCGACATGCAAGAGGATCTGGTGCAGATGCGTCAGGCCGTTGCTAAAGCGATCGCATCCCAAAAGCGGGTACAGCAGCAAGCTGAAAAAGCCGAATCTGCCGCGACTACTTGGCAGCAGCGCGCTCAGCTTGCCTTGCAAAAAGGCGAAGAAGACTTAGCTCGCGAAGCCCTAGTCCGCAAGAAAACCTATGCAGAGACTTCTGCGGGACTCAAAGGTCAGCTCGAACAGCAGTCGGGCACAGTTGATACGCTAAAGCGTCAGCTGATTGCACTAGAGAGCAAAATTTCTGAAGCGAAAACCAAGAAAGACATGCTCAAGGCCCGTGCTAGCGCAGCCAAAGCTAATGAGCAATTGCAAAAGAGTGTCGGTACGCTGGGCACTAGCAGCGCCATGGGGGCCTTCGAGCGCATGGAAGAAAAAGTGCTCCAGATGGAAGCAAGCGGCCAGGCGGCGGCTGAATTAGCGGGCTCGAACCTAGAAAGTCAGTTTGCCTCGCTGGAAGCCGGGAGCGATGTGGACTACGAGCTAGAGGCGATGAAAGCCCAGATGCTCGGGGGTGCCTCCTCTGCTCAAGAATCTTTGCCTGCGGCGGATGAGCCAGCAGCACAGCCGACAGCGCAGCCAACAGCACAGCCCCAAGACGCTGCCGTAGACGCTGAGCTAGAGGCCCTAAAATCTGAACTAGACAGTCTGTAGTCTCAACGCCGCTTTAGAGAATGGCCGTTTTGAAGAAGACCCACTCTGAAGAATAGTCACTTCAGAGCACAGCCATTAAAAAGTAGCCGCGAAATGAGCCGCGTTGGCTGTTACGCTTGCCTTTAAACCTCCAGATGGCCCACCCGAATGGCCCCCACCTGAATATCCGTTCAGGTGGGGGCTCGCTTGTTTATCCTTTTTGCCGCTTTTTCAGACCCATGCAAATCGCCGACCGCTTAGCACCCTTACAGAAAAATGTTTTCGCTGACATGGACAGCGCAAAAACACGGGCGATCGCCAATGGCAAACCCATTATCGACTTATCGCTCGGATCTTCTGATTTGCCAACGCCAAAGCATATCTTAGATGCGATCGCGACTGCCTTGAACGATCCTGGCACCCACGGCTACTCGCTATTTAACAGCACCCGAGACTTTCGCGTCGCGGTCGCCGACTGGTATCAGCAAAAATTTGGCATAGAAGTCGATCCTGAGACAGAAGTTATGCCGCTTATCGGCTCGCAAGAAGGCACTGCCCATTTGCCCCTAGCCCTCTTAAATCCGGGTGACGTTGCGCTTCTACAAGACCCTGGCTACCCATCTCATGCTGGAGGCGTCTATCTCGCAGGTGGCACCATTCATCTCATGCCGCTGCTAGCCAAGAACGATTTTTTACCCATCTTCGCGGATATTCCCGCAGACGTGCTGGCAAAATCGCGCATGATGGTGCTCAGCTACCCTCATAATCCCACCACGGCTAGCGCGTCGCTCTCTTTTTTCAAAACAGCCGTTGCCTTCTGCCAACAGCACGACCTGGTTTTAGTCCACGACTTTCCCTATGCCGACGTGTATTTTGACGGCAATCCTGTGCCCTCTGTGCTGCAAGCCGATACCGAAAAATCTGTTTCTATAGAATTTTTCACCCTGTCGAAGTCGTACAACATGGGCGGCTTTCGCGTTGGATACGCTATTGGCAATGCTCGGCTGATCAAAGCCTTGCGGCAGGTAAAGGCGACGGTAGATTTCAATCAGTATCGAGGAATTTTGCGCGGGGGGATCGCAGCTCTAACAGGCCCTCAAGACTGCGTGGCTCAAATAACCGATACCTTTGCTAGCAGACGAGACGCGGCTGTCTCAGCTTTACAGGCTATTGGCTGGCCAGTGCCCACACCCACAGCGACTATGTACATTTGGGCCCCGCTCCCTAGCAATTTACCCCATAGCTGGGCGACAGATTCTATCCGCTTTTGCACTGAGCTGGTTGAGCAAACAGGCGTTGCCCTGTCACCAGGACGAGGGTTTGGCCCCGCTGGCGAGGGCTATGTTCGGTTTGCCTTAGTGCAGCAGCCCGATGTGCTCCAAGCAGCCGTTAATAGAATCGGTGAGTTTGTAACTTCAAAAAAATAGCTGACTAGCAGCTAACTGGCGGCGGCCCAACCCCGCATTTTTTCCTGAGCGCGTACGATAACGTCACGAATCAAACCAATGGCCTAATTGATGACAGCGTTGCCTCGAATTTCTTTGCCTCAAATTTCTTTGTCCTAATGCCTTCTGCTGACACCTGCTCTGCTTCTGCGCAGACACAACCAAATCGTGTATTTATCCTCGAAAAGGATCACAGTAATCGCATTTTATTTGCAGATTATTTGGAGCAGTGTGGCTATCAGGTGTTTCCGCTGGCCGACGAACAAAAGATTCTAGAGAGCCTAGAAAAATTTCAGCCTCACGTTTTGATCTTGAACCTAAAAATGTCATTCGTTGACGGATTTAGCGTGATTGAACAGCTGCGATCGCACCCTCAATGGCAATCGCTGCCGATTCTGGTCGTCAGTGGCTGTAGCTCAGTGGCCGATCGGCAAAAAGCCTATCAGCTGGGGGCCAATGCCTATCTGACTAAACCCGTTTTTCCCGCAGATCTAAGCGAAGCTGTCGCCTACCTTATTGGCACTGCGCCCACCTAGCCCGTCAACTGTCAGCAGATGGTTGATGATTTAGCACAGGTAGCTTTTAGACAGGTGATTTTTGGACGAGTAATTTTAAGACGGGTAATTTTTCAGCCTCTATGTCTCAATGCCGCTTTTATTCTGCGGCTTCGTTAGGCTGATTTTTGAGGTAGTCTTCCACCATTTTGTTTAGGTTTTGTACTGATGCCCCCACCTCAACGATGGATGATTCTAGTTGGTTAGAGATAATCGCCATCGACTGTAGCTCATTCAAAATTTTGCCGACAGACTCTCGATATTGACGCTCAAATTCTTGAGTATTCACAGTGATTCAGGAACGGTAATTCGGAAGAAATGGAAACAGGAGATTAAACAATAGAATGCAGTCCGTATTAATTTATACTTTCTATCGCTTAATAAATACGCAGAGGTAGCGATGCACCTACCAAATCTTTTTATTTGATAGTCTTTTTAGCTATCTTCTTTAAAGGCGATCGCAGTAAGGCATTCAAAAAATTAGAGGCTACGCAGGAAAAATCTTTGAGAAGACTCACTTAAAATAGTTAATGAATGGTTTCTATGGTGACCTTTTGTAGTTACCTGCTTTTCACCCTTTTTTCTTTGCTTTTTGCTCCTTTTTTAATAAAGATTTTGATAAAGAGCCTAGCCTTTTCGATACTGCCTTTTTGCTTTGAAAACCTTTCTACAAGCCCCTGAGCGCCTAGAACACAGACTTAAAGAGATTCCCCAAGAGCCGGGCGTCTACTTTATGAAGGATGAGACTGACCAAATTCTCTACATTGGTAAGTCCAAAAGCCTGCGGAACCGAGTGCGCTCTTACTTTCGAGAGGCGGCTCATCACCATACGCCGCGAATTGCGACGATGGTTCGCAGTGTTGCCGATGTAGAAATCATCGTTACCGATACAGAGGCCGAAGCGCTGGCGCTAGAGGCTAATTTAATCAAGCAGCACCAGCCCCACTTCAATGTGCTGCTCAAAGACGATAAAAAATATCCCTACCTTTGCATTACGTGGTCAGAAGACTATCCGCGCATTTTTATCACCCGTAAGCGCCGTAAAAATGCTAAAAACCGTTACTACGGCCCCTACGTAGATACCGGACTGCTGCGACGAACCCTTCAGATTGCCAAGCGAATTTTTCCACTGCGTCAGCGTAAACAGCCTTTGTTTAAAGACCGCCCGTGTCTGAACTACGACATTGGCCAGTGCCCTGGCGTTTGCCAGCAGCTCATTACGCCTGAGGACTATCACAAAATTGTGCAGCGAGTAGCGATGGTGTTTCAGGGGCGATCGCACGAGCTAATTGACCTGCTCACCAGCAAAATGAATCAGGCCGCAGAAAATCTAGACTTTGAAAAAGCTGCCGTGATTCGCGACCAAATCAAAGGGTTAGAAACGCTTGGGGCACATCAAAAGGTGGCGCTGCCAGACGATACCATTTCTCGCGATGCGATCGCGCTTTCTGCCGACGATCAGCATACCTGCGTACAGCTCTTCCAAATCAGAGCCGGTCGCCTGGTGGGGCGTTTAGGGTTTGTAGCCGAAACCCCATCCGGCACGCCGGGCGAAATATTGCAGCGCGTTCTTGAAGAGCACTACCGCCTAGTCGATCCGGTCGAAATTCCGATAGAAATTTTGGTACAGCATCCCTTGCCCGAAGGCGACATGCTCGCAGAATTTCTTACTACGCAGAAAACCCGCAAGGTGACCATCGAAATGCCCCAGCGGCAGATGAAAGCAGAGCTAATAGAAATGGTAGAGCGCAATGCGCAGTACGAACTAGCGCGTACTCAGCGATTTGCCGATCGCAATCATCAGGCAATGGAAGATCTGGCCGCGCTGGCCGACTTACCCGGCGCGCCCAAGCGAATAGAAGGCTACGACATCTCTCATGTACAAGGATCAGATGCCGTCGCCTCGCAGGTGGTCTTCGTCGATGGCCTGCCCGCCAAGCAGCACTACCGCACCTACAAAATCAAAAATCCGACGGTTACTAGCGGTCACTCAGACGACTTTGCCAGCATGGCCGAAGTGATTCGCCGTCGATTTCGCCGCTACGCTGAAGATCCTCGCAAGCAGCGAGTGGGTAATCCTGACTGGCCGGATTTAGTGATGATTGATGGCGGCAAGGGCCAGCTATCTGCCGTAGTTGCCGAGCTAGAAGATATGAACCTGCTCAGCGAGCTGCGAGTTGTGAGCCTGGCCAAGAAGCGAGAAGAAATTTTTCTGCCCGGTGAAAAGCAGCCGCTAGAAACAGAAGCCGATCAGCCAGGGGTGATGCTCTTACGCCGTCTACGCGACGAGGCACATCGGTTTGCCGTAAGCTTTCATCGAAAAAAACGTACCGATCGAATGCGGCGATCGCGGCTCGAAGACATTCCGGGGCTGGGCCATCAGCGCCGCAAGCAGCTTCTCGCCAATTTTCGCTCTATCGACTATATCCGCGAAGCTTCCCCAAAGCAGCTAGCCACCGTAGATGGCATTGGTCCTCAGCTCGCCCAGCAAATTTACGAATACTTTCATCCGTCTGCGGCATCCTAAAGCGTCGGCAGCTTTCAGACGACACTTTTCAAACAAAAGTGCCATCTAAATCACATTGAACCTACGCTACAAACAGCGGTTTTGCCTATCAAGGTCAAACCGCTTCTTTCTTCTAAAAAAATGTGTTAACAGCGTATATTTACGGGTGCCAATATGTTTACTTATCAATACCCGTAAACTAGATAGTTGCTATCGGTTAAGCATGCGAGTAAATTCGCTTCCCTAAAGTTGTTTCGTAGGATACTTTTTGCGCCTAAATGCTGATAAATAACCGATAAATAAAAAGATCTTTACGGTTTCCCTCGATGCTTTTTCCCTTCACACTTTGATTTTTATATTTTGTGTGCACGCACCGAAAGTTTAGAAAACGTCTAGAAACGTAAAAGAACATAAACTCAAATATAAAATAAACCTGTATTTGTCAAGCATAAGCACGAGAAAAAGAGGCTTCTCTACCATTAGAAATAGCGCATAAATACCTATCAATCCTCGGCAGGACGGGCGTTTTGATATCCTGGGGATCGGTTTGACAGTAGGCGATCCCCGGCTTTTTTATGTCTTTGGACTACTTGGCGACGTCTCCAATTGTTGTCATAATGAATGAGTTGGTTCAGGAGATGTTGAAAGATAAAATTTGCCGCTTATTGCTGTAAGTAAGAATCTGCATCATCAACTGTTGAGTAATACGATTAAGTATTTTTAAAGGCTATGAAGACCCAGGAAAAGGTAGGGCAGTCATTTTTAGAGTCATTTTTAACCATTGGGGAGAAGAAGATGCCTATTTCTGCAACTGTGCAAAAGGTTCACTGTCCAACTTGCGGTAGTTCTGCCGAGCGCTATTATCTGCTAGATTCTGATGTCGTCCGAACCCAATGCGATCACTGTGACTATCTGATGGTTGCTTGTGCTAAAACAGGGCGTGTCATTGAAGCCTACGCACCTAGCTTCACACCTTCTATGCTGGCAGCAGGCTAGACGTACTATGCTGGCAGCAGGCTAGACGTAAGAAAGCCGAAAGAAAACACTGCGTCCGGACTTGTTCGAAAAGTTATTGTCCGTGAACGTACGCAGCGTAGACTTTAGAATTTAAAGCTTTAAAGGCGCATCTAACTGATTAGATGCGCTTTCTATTGGCAGACTGCTTTGTGTAGCCACTGTCTTGAATGAGCTGTACTGATTGAAATGTCTGTACTAAGCAACCGTTATCAGCCCACGCTTCGATAAAGCCGTGTTTGGCAAAGCTGTATTTAGCAAAGCTTCGTTTGGCAAAGCTGTGTTTTTAATGCATCTAATTGCATCTCTTAACCTACTGTTCATTCTCGATGAATGAGTGCTTGCCTGAGTGCAACAATCATCTCTGCTGGTTCTACTGTTTTTCCAGCAGCGTTTGTCTGCACTATGTTAAGACCTAATAAGGCATATAACGCTAATGTAATAGTGCTTGCCTGCATTATCTTGACGAACATTTGTTTTCCTCTCACCCTAGCTATCGCTTACATTAGTGAGTCCAATGAAGTCCGTGAATCGGTGGTGTTACCCAATTTGAATTGGCACAGTATCCGTAAATTTTTATAGGAACTCAAAAGTCTTGTTGGGAGGGCTTTCTTTTCATTCATTGCTTTTCCGTAGAAACAGCAACTCTCTCAACGTATCCAAGATAGCTTGTACATCTAGCCGCTAGGATGTAGTAGCCGTAAAGATTTAAGCTAGTAACGCGAGTATTGATGTAGACCTATTAGCCACCTATTAGCCATTGTTCCCTTGTTTTGATGGGATCAGGGTTTTTACTATTGCTGATTTTAGGTCTAAAATGCTCAGCGCTTTAGCTGTTAGGAGAGTTTCTTTGAAATTAGCGTTCATTATCGATCCGATTGAAAAATTGGATCCTGGCCATGATACGAGTGTGGCCATGATGGAATCAGCTCAGATTATGGGCCACGAGGTATATGTGACTCAGGCCGATCGCTTGGGTGTGATTGAAAGCGCTGCCTATGGCTGGTTGCAGGCAGTAAAGATGACGCCTGTTGTACTCCGTGACAATCGCTGGGTCGGTGAGTCTGACTGGTATACGCTCGGTGAGCCTAAGTGGCAGCGGCTAGAGGAGATGGATGCGATATTTATGCGCAAAGATCCGCCGGTGACGATTCCTTATCTCTATGTCACCTATATTCTTGACTATATAGATAGCGAGAAGACGCAGGTAATTAATTCTCCGAGGGGATTGCGGGCGGCGAACGAAAAAATGTATGCCTTGCAGTTTACTGAGGCGATTCCAGAGACGATTGTGAGTGCTGACAAGCAGGTGATTCGAACGGCGGTGGAGCGCTGGGGGGCTGGTGTGCTAAAGCCGCTGGGCGGCAAGGCGGGTGAAGGAATTTTGTTTTTAGAAGGGAGCGATCGCAACTTTAATTCCATTGTTGAAGTCAGCACCCATCAAGGAAAAGAGCCAGTCATGGTGCAGGCGTATCTACCGGCGGCCAAAGAGGGTGATAAGCGGGTGATTTTGCTAGACGGTGAGCCCATCGGTGCGGTCAACCGAGTCCCCACAGGCAAAGAATTTCGCGGCAATATGGCGGTTGGGGGTCGCAGCGATAAGACGGAACTGACCGAGCGCGATCTTGAAATTTGTCGGCAAGTTGCACCGGCCCTGCGCCAAGACGGCCTGATCTTTGTGGGGATCGATATCATCGGTGGCTATCTGACAGAAGTGAATGTCACCAGCCCAACCGGTATTCGCGAAGTTGATCGATTAGACAACGTTCGCCTTGGCAATAAGGTGGTGGAATGGGTGGAAAACTCAGGACGCAAACCCTAGGTTGAAAACCCCGGCTCGCAAACCCCCGGCTCGCAAACCCCAGATCGCAAACCCCAGATCGCAAGTCTCAGAAAGATACTGTTTAGCTGCTTTTGCAGATGGCCATGGCTTCTTTTTTTCAGATCCCTAAGACAGCTCACTATTGGCTACGCAATGGGCAAGTTCCATCGGCACTACTTGCTGACGACGACCTGGCGCTTCAGATTACGAATAGCGAAGGTCTATACACAGTCGATATAGCGGTAAAGGACGGGCGGGTGCTAGCGATTGTGCCTGCTCGTACAAGTCCAACGCAAGAACTCCCTTCTACACTCCCTTCTAGCAATTTAAACAGCATAGATCTACGGGGTGGATTGATTTGGCCGTGCTTCGTCGATATGCACACCCATCTTGACAAGGGTCATATTTGGCCCCGCAGCCCTAACCCAAACGGCACTTTTGAACAAGCCTTGAAGACAGTGCATGAAGATAGGGATCGCTGGTGGCAGACGGAAGATGTTTACCGGCGCGCTGAGTTTGGGTTGAAGTGCAGCTATGCGCACGGCACTCAGGCAATTCGAACGCACTTAGATGCTTTTGGTGAGCAGGCAGAGATAAGCTTTGGCGTGTTTCGGCAGCTTCGGCAAGCATGGGCTGATAGGATCCAGATGCAGGCGGTTTGCTTGGTAACGCTAGATTATTTTTTGACGCCTGCTGGAGAACGACTAGCTGATTTGGTAGCGGAGTCGGGCGGGGTGCTGGGCGGGGTGGCCTTTATGAACCCCAATATTGTTCAGCAGATTGACCGGGCGTTTGAGCTGGCGATAGAAAGAGGGCTTGATTTAGATTTTCATACGGATGAGAGCTTAGATCCAGAAGACATTGCGCTGCGTTTGGTGACGGAGGCTGCGCTGCGCCATAGCTTTGCAGGACGCCTAACTTGCGGGCACTGCTGCAGTTTGTCTGTGCAGTCTGACGATGAGGTGGGACAGACAATCGGGCTGGTGAAGGCGGCTGGGGTTTCGATTGTGAGCTTACCGATGTGCAATCTGTATTTGCAAGATCGGCAGGCGGGACGGACACCGCGATATCGAGGGGTAACGCTTTTACGTGAGCTGAAGTCGGCAGGGATAAAGTGTGCGATCGCCTCTGACAACTGCCGCGACCCGTTTTTTGCCTATGGCGATCACGATGGGCTAGAAACATTTGTTCAGGCTGTGCGCATTGCCCACTTAGACCACCCAATTGGGGACTGGTCGCAGGCGATAACCGCCACCCCGGCTGAGATGATGGGGCTTGCAGACATCGGGAAGATTCAGGCAGGCAGCTCGGCAGATTTTGTAGTGTTTAAGGCCCGCAGCTTTAATGAACTGATGGCCAGACGGCAGTGCGATCGCGTGGTTATTCGCAAAGGTCAGCAGATTGCTACCGCTCTGCCCGACTATTCGGAGCTAGATGATTTGATGGAAAAAGCCATGGAAAAACCCGAGGGCTGAATGGAAAAATTCGAGGGCTGAGCGGAGTCGAAGCCCGCTCAGCTCGCAGGCCCTGGCAGACCTAAGCCGCTACTGCTGTTGGCAAGTAGCCCATCTCTTCTAGCTTAGCGATCACCTTGTTGACGCTCTCTTCGAGAGTTTCCTTATGAGTCTCGCAGTTCACTTCAGGATTTGTCGGTGGCTCGTAAGGATCGCTAATGCCCGTAAACTGCTTGATTTCACCCGAGCGCGCTTTAGCATACAAGCCTTTGACGTCGCGCTCTTCGCAAACTTCTACGGGGGCGCTGACATAGACTTCGACAAAATCACCAATGCGATCGCGCACTTCTTCGCGGATGGCCCGATAAGGCGAGATGGCCGCCACCAAAACGATGACGCCATTGCGAGTGAGCAGATTAGAAACAAAGCCGATACGACGAACGTTCTCGTCGCGATCTTCTTTGCTAAAGCCTAGGCCCTTGGTGAGGTTAGTGCGTACGATATCGCCATCGAGCACTTCTAGCTTGACGTTGCGATCGCGCAGCTTTGCGGTGAGGGCATCGTTGATGGTGGTTTTGCCTGCGCCACTGAGTCCTGTAAACCAGATGGTGACGCCTTTTTGTTCTGATGGCATAGTTTGTGTGTTCTCCTAACGGTCTAATGATCTTGTAACTTTTAGTCTTGTAACTTTGAGGATGCGAGTTTTACCCAGTGGAGGGCACTCGCGAGCCCAGGAATTTTGATGCCGCTCAGCCGATTACTCAGCCAATTTTTTAGCCAATTTTCTTAGCCACTTGTTTAGCGCCTAGCTTAACTACTGCCGCCGTACAGCCATATGGCGAGTGGCGGCGTAATAATAATCATGATCAGGCTGAGCGGACCGCCAACTTTGAGAAAATCGAGGAAGCGGTAGCCGCCTGCACCGTAGACCATCGTGTTGGTTTGATAGCCAATAGGGGTCATAAAGCTGTTGGAAGCAGCAAAGGTGACAACGAAAATAGCCGTTAGCGGGTTGATGCCGATTGCGTTAGCGACTTGGACGCCAATAGGTAACAGTAAAATTACGGACGCGTTATTCGATAATACGGCGGTCAATATCACCGTGAGTATGTAGATTGCGGTAAGCATCCAGTATTGAGATAAATTTCCGCCTATGGCGATTAGCTGGTTAGCAATCCAGTCGGTTGCGCCCGAGTTTTGCATCGCCGTGCCTAGCGGGATCAAGCAGGCCAGTAAGAAAATAACATCCCAGCGCACGGCCTGATAAAGCTCACCCGGCTTTAGGCAGCCCGTTAACACCATCGCCACTACGCCCGCTAAGGCCGACACCAGAATTGGGTAGTCCGTGACAGCAGCGACGACAATAACGGCTAGCCCGATGGATAAGGCAATAAATGCTTTGTCTGACCGCAGCGTCTCTAGGTCTCGCTGCTCTAGCAAAAGCAGATCCTTACTGGTTTGCAGTCCTACCATGCTTTGCTTGGGGCCTTGTACCAAAAGCAAATCGCCAAAGCGTAAAGGAAGTTTTCCCATGCGATCGCGCACCAGCTCTTGGCCTCGACGAATGGCCAACACCGTTACGTTATAGCGCTGCCGAAAGCGCAGATCTTTTAGGGTAGATCCCACCAAGTTAGAGTTTGCAATCACAAGGGCTTCTGCAATCCCTTCTTCTTCACCAAAGCTGCCCTGCCAGGATTTTTGGCCAAACTGTACGTCCGGCAAAATTTCAAGCCCTTCACTTTCTCTAATTTTAAGCAGGTCTTGCTTGCCGCCGCGAGCGAGTAAAATATCGCCGACGGCCAGCGTTTTATCGGCTAGTGGCTGTGGGAAGTGGCTGTTGTTACGGATAATTTCTAGCACGTCAACGTCGAACCGGCGCTGAAGCTGGCTACCTCGAAGCGTTTTGCCAACTAGGCTAGAGCGCGGTGTGATCACCACTTCGCTAACGTAGTCTTTCATCCCATATTTTTGACTGAGGCCGCTACTGTCTGTCTGCCGATCGGGTATTAGCCAAGGTGCCACCAAGGCCAGATAGGCCAGACCCACCGCAAAGGTAATGATCCCTAGCTGGGTGAACTGGAACAGCGAAAATTCTTCAAAGCCTAGGTCAACGGCTAGCCCGCTCGCTAAAACGCTTGTTGAGGTGCCCACAACGGTAATCATGCCGCCCAAGATAGTCGCAAATGACAGCGGCATCAGCAGCTTAGAGGGCGAAACTTTATTCTGCTGACAAAAGTCTTCGACGATGGGCAAGAAAACTGAGACGACAGCGGTGTTATTGACCAGCCCAGACATCGGACCGACAATCAGCCCTAGCGCAAGAATTTGTCGGCTGAGCCCTTTTCCACCCCATCGAGTTAGCCACGTACTGGCCTGCTGCAAAACGCCAGTTCTAGCGACGCCTGCACTGAGGATAAACATGGCCATAACGGTGATGGTAGCCGGATTGCTAAAGCCCTCAATTCCTTCTTGTGGGGTCACCTGCTTGAGTAAAACTAGCGCCACCATAACGCCGAGCGCGGTGATATCGGCTGGAAATTTTTCGACGATAAAGAGCAAGAGGGCAATGGCCACCACACTGAGGGTTACAACAATGCTCATAAAAACAAAACGCTAGGCTAGACGTATTTTTCAGCGCCCTATCTCAATAATCAGGAGATTTACGGTGGTTTTTACCTGGGGTGCTCTTGGGATGCTTTCGGGGTGCTCTTGGGATGCTCTTGGGATGCTCTTGGAGCGCGCTTACTGGGTCTTTTGCTGCTCAAGCTTCGGCTGTAGGTACAGCGCTTCGAGCAAAACCGCGCCGCCTGCAACCCACGGGGGCACAATTAGCGCCCCCACAATGCCCAGCACCTGGGTGCCGCCTAGCACCGCGAGCAGCTGATATAGCGGATGAACTCCGACTGACGAACCAACCAGCAGCGGATCGAGGATATAGGTTTCTATATTTTGGATGACAACATAGAAAAGAATAATCCAAAGAAATAGCCAGCCGCCTTGAGGAATGGCGACGACGAGCGCTGGAATGGCCCCCAGAATAGGACCCAAAAAGGGAATAAGGTTGGTGACTCCGGCGATCGCACCTAAGCCAATGGCAAAGTCTTGCAGCCCTAAAAGGCTCAGGCCGATGCCGGTGACGATTGCCAACGTAGCGGACACCAGCAGCCGCCCTCGAATATAGCCGCCGATACGACTGCCAATTTCTGGCAGCTGTTGACTCACTCTATGATCCCAAGGTGCGGGCAAGAGTCGAACAAAGTTGGTGGTCAGCGTTTTGCTATCGGCAAGCATGTAGCCAGAGATAAAAATAGCCAGCACCAAACTGAGTAACGTGCCCAGAATATCGGTAGTGACACTAAAAGAGCGCAGCGCGACCTGACGGGTTGATCGCACTGCCCAGGCTGCGATCGCCTGTACGTCTAGCTGATCAAATACTTGGGTGGTGAAGTCGGGCCGAGTGTCATTAAAGGCAAGGGCCCAGGCTTCTGCTTGGGTCGCGGCTTTACGCAGCAGCAACGGCAGCTGTCTGACTAGCAGCTGAATCTGTTCGAGTACGGTAGGGCCAATAAGTAGGACGACGCCTACCAGCGTGCTGATAATGGCGATGTAGGTGAGCAGTGCCCCCAGCCAGCGCGGAACACGATATTGCTCTGCCCACTCAACGATGGGTGAAATAGAGCAGGCCAGTACGACTGAGATCATGACCAGTAGCAGCAGACCTCTAAGCTGCCAGCCGACAATTGCAGTTGCGATCGCTGCAAATACAATAAAAACGCCACTTACAGAAATAGACAGGCGCTGTTCAGAAGCCATGTTCAAAAGCCATAGTGAAAACAAGACCGTAGAAAGGTGAACGCAGCGGTGCTTAGAGCGTATATCTAAACTGCTCTATCAGCATACCGGGCATCCACATACCACCGAGCGATCGCTGATTGTAAGTACCGACAGCGGGAACAAACGTTTGCCGATCGCTTAGACCCAGCAGCGCTTCACCTAAAAATCGGTAGAGATCGTCGTCAAAGCGTAAATTTTCAATCGGGGCGACGATTTCGCCTGCTTCAACCCAAAAACAGGCATAGCGCGTCATGCCGGTAATTCGGCCTGCGGTGAGATCGCTCCAGTTGAGATAGTGCAGGTTAGACAGGTACAGTCCTGTTCCGAGCTGAGCCAGAATCTCTGCTTCTTTGAGGGTGCCGGGGGCAACTGCCGGGGCTCGCATCGCCTCTTGTCGGTTGGCTCCGTTGCTAATTTGATTATATTCTTTAGCGCTGCGACCGTTAACGAGCGAATTCACCCACCGACCCGATTGAATGATAGGCAAACGCGCTGGGGCAATTTCACCACTGCTGTTAAATCGAGGAATGCCGACCCTTGTAAAGTCTTCTTCTAACGAAAAGAGATCAGAGAGAACGGCTTCTCCTTTGGCTAACTTACCAAACGCGCTGTTGCCCTGACGTAGGGCCGATTCTCCTAAGCCCCCGCCCAAAACAAGCGTATCCATCAGGTCGGCAACTGCGGTCGGGGCGAGATAGGTGCGATAGCTGCCTCTGGGCACCCGGCGAACCGGACGAGACAATAGCGCTAGCTGTTTTTCGGCAGCAGCGATGCTTTGCGTATAGCTCTCTGGCTGCCACTGGCGACCGGCGATCGTGCCTTTGGCCGCCTGACTTTTGGCGGCTGGACCTTTGGCGGCTGGGCTCTTTACCGCTGGACTCTTTCCCGCTAGATAGATGCGATCGCCAAACAATGAATAATCAAGCGTGAAAGCAGGTGTCTCAAACCAGTGGCGTCTGCCAGCAGAGTCTGCATAGGCCCGGTAGGAAACCCCACCTGCATAAAGCCCAACAAAGTCTAGCGCCCGGACAGGCGAAAGCACTTTGTCTGCTAAAGCAGATTCGGATAAGAGCTGAGCGCCGTCACTCTCACGGCAAACCTCGCGGCTATGGCTGTTGGGCTGATCGCGATGAATGCTAGCAGGTAAAACACAGTGAGGATCGACGGGCAGATCTGGCAATTCCTGCTGTAGATGGATCAGAGCAGGCTGAAGCAGCGCCCAATCTTCGCCAAAGCTGCCGGTGAAAGGAAGGGTGACAGTTGCAGTTCGCTTTTCTGTTGCCGCTGTTTCACTGGCTGCTTCATTGGCCATTCCACTGGCCGCTTCACTGGCCATTCCACTGGCCGCTTCTAACGCACCCGTCATCAGCGTGATCCGAATCTTTCCATCCTGCACGCGGCCTGTCTGTCTAATCTTGGCCTGACTGAATCGGGTAAATTGACTGTCCTCTCCACTCAGCGAAACGGTGAAATGAAGATTTGACTGGGTTTCTAGGGCCTGGTCAATCGCTTCAACTAAACGATAAAAGGCCGCTTCATTCGCGCTTTTGTGACGGGGCGTGTGATCAACGCTGTGATCTGCCGATTGGCTACTGGCTGCGCTGGATGATTCTGTTTCTTGCAGGCTCATGAGTCTACCCCTCCAAAAACTTCAATCTCTTTGAAGGCGCAGGCGGGTGAGGCGTGACCGACCCGGATGAGCTGGTTGGGTTCGCCCTTGCCGCAGTAGGGCGTGCCGTAGACTTGCAGCGTTTGGCTGTCGCCAACTTCTTTTAGGTTTCGCCAAAATTGAGGCGTGGTTGAGCGATAGTTAGGATTTTTGAGGACAGTTGTGAGCTGGCCATTTTCAATTTTGCGCGCATATTCGCAGCCAAACTGAAACTTGTGGCGCTGATCGTCAATAGACCAAGAGCGGTTGGATTCCATATAGATGCCGGTTTCGATGCCGCTGATCATTGTGTCAAAGTCGGTGTCTCCTGGTTCTAAATTGATATTGGCCATGCGGTCGATGGCCGGGCGGTTCCAGCTACAGGCGCGTGTGCAGGCAACGCCGGGAGCCTCAAGCCGGGTCTGGCTCTCTAGGCCACCCAGCCCACGCTGCAAGATGCCGTTTTGAATCAGGTATTGCTTTTGAGCAGGTGTGCCTGTGTCGTCGAAGTCGTAGCTGGCTAGCTCGCCTGCCAGCGTGGTGTCAAAGGTGACATTCATCAGCGGCGAGCCGTAGACGAGCTGACCAAAGTCTTGGGGCTGCACAAAGCTACCACCTGCATAGTTACGCTCGTCGCCAAGAATTCTGTCGAGTTCTAGCGGGTGGCCTACGCTTTCGTGCAGTTGAAGCATCATCTGATCGGGGGCGAGTACCAGCGTGGTGGACTCGTCTGGGCAGTTGGGCGCGGTCAATAGCTCAATGGCCTGCTGCCCAATCTGGGTGGCCCGCTCTAAAAGCGTGGGGTCGGCAAAGCGTTCCCATCCGCCTTGATAGCTGCGGGCTAGGTAGCCGTTGTCCGTGCGCGACTGGGTAGCGCCTGGGGCTTGAGCGATCGCACCCAAATGGCTTTCGATCATATGCAGTTGCTGATGCAACTGAGATCCGTTGCTGCTGACAAACCAGGTGTCAATATCGTGCATCCTAGCGATCGCACTGGTACGCACAATGTCGTCAGAGACTTTGAGGCGATCGCACAGCTGCCTGAGTAAGTCATTAATTTCTCCGACCCCAAGGCGATTGAAAGGCTGCTGATAGGGCGATGTGTAGTAGCCAGTGACCGGTGGGCGCACGGCCTCGGTAAAGCGATGAATAGCCCATTGGCTCGCTGCGATCGCCTGCTCATAAGCTTGCTGCGCCGCCTGCTGCAATGACTCAACTGTCAGCCGATTTGTTGCGCTGTAGCCAAACTGCCCTTGGGCAAGTACTTCAACCATCGCCCCTCGGTCTAAAGTCCGTTCATTTTGCTGCGGATGGCCATCTCGTAGCGTTCTGTAGCTGCTCGTTTCCTGCATTGCGCGGATGCCAATCCAATCTGCTGGAACATCAATGCGTTCGAGCACGGCGCTCAAAAATTCAGCACTCAGAAACTCAGCGCTGAAAGATTCGGGAATAGAAAGTTTGCTAGTAGGAAATTTGTGGGTGCGTTGTCCAATTGTGAGAGGCCCAATCATAAGAAGCTGAAAGACGTAGGTAGATACTGAGCCAAGACGCTTGCTGTCGCTGTAGCCTTGACTATCTTTTGATGCCTGATCGTGTAAAGCGCGTATTTAAAGATGTCTCTTATTTCTTCTTTATTTATGCAGGTTGAGGCCCCGCCTCGGTAAGTCGGACGGCCAGCAGTTTTACCACGAAATTGCAAAACAAAGTAAAAGTTGATAATTTCCTTGTTTTGAAATGTAATTTACAGCTTCTCTTTCTTTTAGAAATATATTTTGAGTTTTTTTGATTAAAATAAGTTTCTATGAATATAGATTCTCTAGATAAAAAATTACTAACGGTCTTGATGGCGCAGGGGCGCGTGAAGTGGACCGCTCTCGCAGACGAGTTTGGCGTATCGGCACCCGCGATCGCCGATCGGGTTCGTCGTTTAGAGCGAGCCGGTGTCATCAAAGGCTACGCCGCGCATATAGACGCCGAATTAGCGGGATTTGGCCTGGTTGCTTTTGTCAGCGTCACGCTCAGTCATCCTCAGCATCGTCAGCCATTTTTAAGCTATGTGCAGACCAACCCGGCTATTCAGTCCTGCCACCATACTGTGGGCGAGGGCGACTATCTGCTCAAAGTTTGCTGCCGATCGACAACTGAACTAGAGCATTTGCTAAGCGAAGACCTCAAATCGTTGCCAGGCGTTGTGCAGACGCGGACGACCATTTCGCTGAGAACAATCAAGGAGACAACGGTTTTGCCGATTGATGAAGCAGGCGTAAACGATAAGACGTAGCTGGATAATGCGGTAATTGAGATGCTTTTCATACTGGGTAAAGGAATCTTGCTAGGGCTAGCGATCGCGGCTCCTGTTGGGCCCATTGGCCTACTGTGTATTCGTCGTACGCTAGCTGAGGGCCGCTGGATCGGGCTGGCCTCCGGCTGTGGTGCGGCAACTGCTGACGCTTCTTATGGCATTATTGCCGCCTTTGGTCTGAGCGCGCTTTCCGATCTGCTGGTATCTAACACTGTTTATTTGCAGATTGTCGGCGGGCTTTTTCTCTGCTATCTCGGCCTAAAGACCGCCTTTTCTCTTAGCCCTGCCCCCGCTCTAGAGGCTCTTTCTGATTCGGCTCTTTCTGATTTGTCCTTGATTTCTGTCAAAGATCTTGCAAGCGCCTACACCACCACCCTCGCACTTACCCTAACTAACCCGAGCACTATTCTTTCCTTTATCGCTATTTTCGCAGGTCTCGGTATTACGCAAAGCGACTATCTGCAATCGGCTACTTTGGTCTTTGGCGTATTTTCGGGCTCGCTGCTTTGGTGGTTGGTGTTAGTGTCAGGGGTGGCTTATCTGCGCAGCCGATTGACGGCGCAACGACTGGCCCGGTTTAACCGCTTTTCGAGCAAGCTTTTTGGCCTAATTATTTTTGGGTTTGGCGTAGCGGCTTTGCTGGTTTCTCTTTAGCGAGTAAGCCTTAAACGATCACGGTGATTGACAATGGTTTTGTGGCACGGGCGATCGCAAAAGATTCAGCATTTTCAACGGTTTTTAGGCACGATTTTCCTGGCGTTGACCTTGGCGCTGGCACTGTCGGTGGCCCTGAGCTTTGGCGGTCTATCTTTGCTGCCAAATGACGCCGCGCAGGCGCAGTCTCCTCCAACTTCTGGGACTTCGGGTTCTGGGGCTTCGGGTTCTGGGGCCTCGGCTTCTAGCAGTTCACTAGAAGACTTGCAGCGACAGCGCGATCAGCTCGATCAGCAGCGAGAAGCCTACAGTGAAACCGAGCAGCGCTACCAAAAAGCCGAAGACCAGGCGAACGAAAGCCTGCAAGATCTGTCTAAAACTATTCAAAGCACCGATTCTTGGATCACAAATACTGAGTATCAGTTAGCGGAAGCAGAGCGCAAACTGGTTCGACTAGAAGCTGATTTGGAGGCCAACCAGCAGGACTATGAGCGTGCGCGGATGGCGGTGGTGGGGCGGCTGCAGTTTATGCAGCGGCAGCAAGGCGCTGAGGGCTGGGCGCTGCTGTTACAAAGCCAAAATCTCAATGACTTTTTAGATCGGCGCTATCGGCTCAAGCAGGTGTATGAGGCTGACCGCGCGACGCTAGCGGGCCTAGAGAAAAAGTCTGCCGGGCTTGTAGATCAGCAGCAGGGAATTGAACAGCAGAAAAATGCGATCGCCCTCCTTCGTCAGCAGCTTTTGGTAAGCCGCGATCAGTACACGGCCCAGGCTCAACAGCAATCTGAACTCATGAGCCGCCTGCAAGAAAATAAAGGGGCCCTTGCCGCTGCCGTCAATCAGCTAGAGACAGATTCTGATGAAATTACCGCGCTCATTTTAGAGCGTCTGGCCGTGTCCGACTCAGCTGATGAAAAGATCTCCCGAGAAGAAGCTCTGCGAGCAGCTAGAACCTCGGGCCGAATGGTTAAGCCGACCGACGGCCCAATCACCAGCAATTTTGGCAACCGCTATCATCCAGTACTGGGCTACAGCCGTTTTCACTCAGGGACAGATTTTGGCGCAGCGACAGGGACACCGATTCGGGCGGCTGAAACCGGGATTGTCATTTTTGCGGGCTGGTACGGCGGCTATGGGAACGCCGTTATTTTGGATCATGGCGATCGCATTACGACGCTTTATGGTCATGCCAGTCGGCTGTATGTTGCCGAAGGCGACACCGTGCGAAAAGGTGAGACAATTGCCGCGATTGGGACAACGGGCCTTTCTACCGGGCCACATCTCCACTTTGAAGTAAGACGTGCCGGAGAGCCGGTCGATCCGTTGAATTATTTGTAGTGAATTTTGTAGTGAACTATCTGTAGACTGCCCTACCAGCAAACAAGCTGGGGCTGACTTTTAAGTAGCCAAGCGGGATAATTATGGCTATGAAACAATTTTTTTGCGGTTCATTGGCTGGATGGCTATTGCTGTGTGTTGCCCTACCTGCCGCACGACCGGCTCCTGCCCAAGCTGCCGAACCTACAGAGAATGACACGGCCAATGATGCGGCGATCGCAGACTCGATCAGCCTACCGCCAGAAGTGATTGAGCAAAGCCCGGTGCTACAACGCTGGCTACAGTCGGTGCCCAATGTGCAATCTGACATTCGCAACAACCCAAGTTTCACCACCCGAATTCAAGCGGGCTATACCTTTTTTCCCTCTTCTGACGGTACGGGCGGCTTTATTGTCGGGGTGGACGATGTCTTTTTTGGCGAGATGCCGCTCACGGTTAGTGCGGACTATCAGCAAAATTTTAGAGGCGATCGCACCGCCTATGGCGCAGATCTGCACTACTATGTCTTTCCGCTAGGCAATTACTTTAATCTGTCGCCAATCGTCGGTTACCGTCATGCCGAATCGGGTAGTGATTACCAAATAGACGGTGCCCATATAGGTTTGCGGGCTCGTTTTGTGCCCTCTCGGACGGGCGCGGCCGATCTGACCGTCGATCAGTCTTGGATTGTGGGCGACAGTGAAAGCCTAAACATTACCCAGGTAAATCTGGGCTATGCCATCACGCCAGATATGCGAATTTCAACAGACTTTGAATGGCAAAGCACGTCAGATGAGGGAGATAGCCGAGTGGGCATTAATTTGGAATGGTCACTCTGAGTAGTTGCGCTGAGATAGTTGCGCTAGAGAGAGTCGCCCTGAGATTGCCATCCACTCAAGTAGTTGCGCTAGAGAGAGTCGCCCTGAGATTGCCATCCACTCAAGTAGTCGCGCTGATAGTCGTACTGAGCAGTCCGCAGCCTTGTTTTCATGCAGCGCTACTACAAGCTAACGCCCAGCCAGCGCTGGTAAAGCTCGTTGAGCGTGCCATCTGTTTCGAGGATTGTTAGCGCGCTGTTGATGGCCGCTATTCGGTTGAGGGAAGACTCATCTTCGTTCACGCGAAAAACAATGCCAAAATCTTGCGCGGCTAAGAGCTTTCCATTCTGCTGGATCTGTGAAACTGTCCCTGTTTTAAGCGCATCTAACAATACGGGCAGTTCGACTAGGGCCGCGTCAGCTTCACCTGTTTCAACGGCTTTAAGCATCTCGCTGCTTTGGTCATAGGTCAAAATGCGCGATCCGAGTATGTCGCTAGCTAGCTGCGCCCCTGTCGTATTTAGCTCAACGGCGATCGCTTTTTCCTGTAGCGATTTTAGATTTTTGAGCGGTTGATTTTCACGGGTCGTTGCGATCGCAATTCCAGAGCCAAAATAAGCCTCAGAAAATACAATGCTTTTGGACGGCTGCTCGGCGATAACCACAGCCCCGAGCCCCATATCAACTTGCTTGGCTTGCAGCATCGGTATTAGCGCATCAAATGGCTGAGCCTGCACCTGTACAGTCGCCCCGCAGACGTTGCTAACCGCCTTAATCAAGTCCACGTCAAAGCCGACTAGCTGCCCGTTTTCTTCCATCGCAAAAGGCCGCTTTCCCGGTGCGATCGCAACTTTCCAAGTTTCATTGACCTCTGGGCCGGTTTCACCCGAGTCAGATACCTCAACTTGCTCTAGTTCGGCAGGGGTCTGCCCAGCGTTCTGCCCAGCGTTCTGCCCAGCGTTTTGGGCAGGCTCTTTTGTCGTTACTTGGCACCCTGTCGTGAGCAGCGGCAGAGAGAGTGCTGATGCCACACCGCCTACCCCTGGGGCCAAAACTCGTTTCAAAAAATGAGATCGCCGCACGTCTATATCTTCCCGATTGCTTAAAGTGCATAATATACAGAAACTGACGACCGCAATAGAACTTGACCGTGGCAAAACACTATGGCAAAACCTACTCAGGCCCACATTTCCAAAATGATCTCAAAACGAGAAAGTGCTTTCATTCGCGATCGCACCCTCAAGCAAACCGAATATTACATGGGCGCTAAGCTGCTAGAAGTGGGCGTAGACCCGAATAAAGGCGTCATCTACCGTTGGAAAACTGTGGATAAGGGGCCCAAAGAAGAATGGACCTACAGCGCCTACTGGGGCGAGTCTCGCGCCAAAATTGAAGCCGAAGAAGCTTAGGCTTTGGCGATTATCGTTGCGATCGCTTCTTTCGCCCAGCCGCTCTTGCCTAGCCTCTCTGGCCTGGCCCCTCTCGCTGATCACTTTAGTCCAATTAGCGTTAACAATCCTTTGCCCGTCAGCAGCTCAATCACCACCAGTGCGGCAATTCCAATCATGGCGGCTCTCCCATTTAGCTGTTCTGCATAGTGGTTAAAGCCTCGTTTAGGCCGTTTCATTTTAGGCACCTTGGTTGGCTGAATACTGGCCATAATTCCTATCCTTAAGAATTGTTTCCTTCCTATTCTCACCAGGGATCGCCTTTACCGTCAATGGCTACCGTAAAGCATTGCCTCCACTAGAGCGATATAGAGCGATAGAACGGCTGATTTATCGCGTTCCTGTCATCCGTTCAATGACTGATCTGAACAGACGCTAGATGGGCATGCTGTAGCTAGAAAAACGGGGAGATATCTCTAAAGCCTCTGATGAACTCTTTTAACCTCTGATTAGGAGGGGTTTTGTCTGTAATTATTGGACTTTACAAACGCATACAGTCTCAGCCTTATTGGCTAGCCAGTATTGCCATCACGGCCCTGCTAGTGGCCCTGCGACAGATTGGTGGTCTCCAACCCTTAGAGCTGCTTACTTTCGACTACCTGACGAGACTGCAAGCCGATCAAGGCCCTGATCCGCGTCTTTTGGTGGTCGAAGTAACAGAAGAAGACATTCGCGCTCAGCAAGAGTGGCCGCTTTCTGACCAAACTATTGCGACCGTTCTAGCTGAGCTACAGCGCTATAGCCCCAAGGCCATTGGTCTAGATATCTATCGTGATATCCCCCAAGGCGAGGGATACGAGACGCTAGCCGAAATGCTGCAATCGCCGGAAATTATTGCGATTGAAGGGCTAGGTATTAGCGAGGAAGACAATATTCCAGCCCCTCCTGCGATCGCGCCAGAGCAGGTCGGCTTCAACGATTTCATTATCGATCCAGACGGCATTTTGCGCCGTAGTTTGCTATACGCGGCCCTAGGTGAAGATCAGCTATATTCCTTTGCGCTACGGCTAAGCCTTCAATATTTAGGGACCGAAGCCTATCCGCTAAGCGTTGACCTTCAGTCGCTTGCGATTGGAACAACAGACTTTTTTCCCCTCAAGCCGGACTCAGGTGGATACGACAACGTTGACACTTCTAGCTACCAGATGCTGTTGGACTATCGCTCACCTGGTGCGATCGCCCGTACCGTCACCCTTAGCCAAGTGCTAGCTGGTCAAATAGAACCCAGTTGGATCGAGAATAAAGTCGTTTTAATCGGCGTCACAGCGCCTAGTCAGAAAGACTTTTTCTACACGCCCTACAGCTCAAAAGAAGACAACGAGCATGTAATGGCAGGCGTTGTCGTTCATGCCCAAATGGTCAGCCAGATTCTTGGCAGCGTGTTAGATGCCAAGCCCCAATTTTGGTCGCTGCCCAACAGCGCAGAAATTGGCTGGATTTGGATTTGGTCCGTGGCAGGTGGCTTTTTAGTCTGGCGAATGAAGCGCTCAGTGCTATTGGGCGCTTCTATCGTTGCAAGTGCCGTCGTCCTAGGCGGGCTGTGCGCAGCCGCATTCACACTAACCGGCTGGATTCCTTTCGCCGCGCCTTTGTTAGGGCTAGTACTTACTAGCACCGCGCTCATTACCTACCAGGTATTTCATCAGTCTTTTTATGATTCACTGACGGGTCTGCCCAATCGTGCCCTGCTAGTTAGACAGATCAAGCAAACCTTAGAGCGCAGCCGCAAGGCAACTCCCCCCACTGCTTGCGCCGTCTTACTATTAGATTTAGATCATTTCAAAGCCATCAATGAGAGCTTTGGTCATCAGTATGGCGATCAGCTATTGATCAGCGCGGCAGAACGCATTCAATCCACTGCCCCACCGCGTACGAGTGTCGCTAGACTAGGTGGAGATGAATTTGCCGTCTTACTGGCCCCTATAAGCGGGGCAACTGAGGCAATGAAGCTAGCCGACGCGCTCTACAACCGGCTAGCCGAGCCCTTCGAGATTGGACCCGAACAGCGCTCGATTACAACTAGCTTTAGTATTGGCATCGCGCTGAGCCAAAGCGACTCGACCGATCAGGGCAATCAGACCGACGATCAGACCGATCAGGCTGAAACCCTGATGCAAGATGCCCACAGAGCGATGTCTCGGGCAAGGGCACTTGGCAAAGACCACTACGAGATTTTTGATCTGGAGATGCGCTCAGAAGCGGTGAAGCGCTTTCGATTAGAAGCTGAGCTGCGTCAGGCGATTGAGCGCCATGAGTTTGTGCTGTATTATCAGCCAATCATCAACTTACAGACGGGTAAACTCGCTGGGTTTGAGGCGCTAGTACGCTGGCAGCATCCCGAGCGAGGGTTTGTCTCACCCGGCTCATTTATTCCGGCGGCAGAAGAGACCGGGCTAATTGTGCCGCTAGGCCGCTGGATTTTGGAAGAAGCCTGTAGCCAAATGTATGACTGGCAGCAGCGATTTTCTGACTCTGGGCAGCTAATAGTCAGCGTGAATCTGTCAATTAGGCAGTTCAATCAAGCGCATCTCACCGAAGAAGTCGCTGACATTTTAGAGAAAACGAAACTCAGCAGCGAGTGCCTAAAGCTAGAGCTGACAGAAACGGCTGCAATGGAAGACATTAATGGCACCATCGCTCAGCTTGTGCGCTTAAAATCATTGAACTTGAAGCTGAGCTTAGATGATTTTGGCACGGGGTATTCGTCACTGAGCTATTTGCACCAGTTGCCAACAGACACGCTCAAGGTGGATCAGTCTTTTGTAGGGCGGATGGAAGAGAAGACAAAAGAAGATAGCGAAATTGTTAAAACAATTATTTCGCTGGGCCATCAGCTAGGAATGGACGTGATCGCAGAGGGGATTGAAACGGCGGCTCAGCTACAGAGATTGCGGGAGCTAAGCTGTAACTATGGGCAGGGCTACTTTTTTGCAAAACCAGTGCCGGAGGATGTGGCGGCGGCGATGGTGGCAGAAAATAAGGACTGGCTAGCGACTGAAGAAGGTATAGACCCAACTGATACGCTAGCTGATGCAGCTGATAATTCAGCGGTTGCCACTATCCGCTAAAAGCTGCCACTATCCACTAAAAAAAGTCGTAAGCTATTTGATGAGGACAATAACAGCTAAGCGAGTGGTGAAATAGCAATGGCTAATTCTATGCAGTGGACGGCAGAAGCAGAAGCGCTGCTAAAAGAAATTCCTTTTTTTGTCAGACCTGCGGCTCGCAAGAAGATTGAGAAGTTTGCGCGTGAAAGAGATCTTTTGGAGATTACGGAATCTGTTTATCAAGAGGCTAAGAAACAGTTTGGCCAAAAGAAGTGAGGCCTTCTTGTTCAGGGTCTCTGACCAAAGACCCCGGCTAGCAGACTTGGCAAAAAGGATTTGAGCATAAGAAAAGCAGATAGATCTAAAATTGGTGCCTAATTTTTTTCAGGTGGCAGCAGTTTGTCTAAAGCGGCTACGGTAGAGAGATTGAGCGCTTCCATCCAAGGCAACCCCTGCAATTGAGCGCCGAAGAATTGGGC
>Ga0209194_1000136_pt1 | contig 65781 bp, 57 predicted proteins | sample COGITO_mtgs_1004_FD_184787 | JGI IMG/M metagenome (GOLD analysis project Ga0209194, IMG submission 184787) | Pelagic marine microbial communities from North Sea - COGITO_mtgs_100413 (SPAdes) (version 2) | ecosystem: Environmental > Aquatic > Marine > Epipelagic ... | reverse complement strand
GCTCGTTGAATCACCACTCATCCCAGGCATATTTGGACTCACTGAATCGCCACTCATCCCGGACATATCGGCGCTCATTGAGCCGCCGCTCATCCCAGGCATATCGGCGCTCATTGAGCCACCGCTCATCCCAGGCATGTCCTCAGCACTCATCGCAGGGGCAGCGGCATTCATCTCAGGCATGTCAGAATTCATTGAGCCGCCGCTCATCCCAGGCATCTCAGCACTCATTGAGCCACTGCTCATTCCAGGCATATCGGCACTCATCGCAGAGCCACTGCTCATTCCAGGCATTCCTTTCATGTCAGAGTCACTGCTCATACCGGGCATTCCTTCCATGTCAGATTTGCCATCCATACCGGGCATTCCTTTCATGTCGGGGGCGTTGGAATCCATTGTCATGCCTGCCATGTCAGACACAGAGCGCCCACGGTTTTCAGCAAACACGGTATACGCCAGAACACTGCCTACTAGACCCAGTACTCCAGCGATCGCTAACTGCTTGGGTGTCAATTGTCTAAAACGCATCTAACCTGCCCCCATTGTGCGATCAACGACAGCAACGGTACGAAACATTCCCGCTTCCATGTGATAGAGCAAGTGACAGTGAAACGCCCATTTACCGGGCGCATCAACGCTGACGTTCAGAGCTAATCTTTCAGCCGGTTTCACAACAACTGTATGTTTCAAGGGGTTGTATGCACCTGCTCCCGTATCCAGCTCTACAAACATTCCATGAAGATGAATGGGATGCTCCATCATGGTGTCATTCACGTAAATGAGTCGCAGCCGTTCCCCGTTGTAGAAGGTAATTTCTTTGTCTTCCGAGTACTTTTTACCGTCAAATGACCACATGTAGCGCTCCATATTTCCGGTGAGGTGTAGCTCCAACTCACGCTCAGGTGCCCTTTGGTCTGTAAGCGGACTTAGACTACGCAAATCGCTATAAACCAGAACTTTAGTACCCGTATTTTCTAAACCGACACCGGGATCGCTAAGGCGATTGAGTTCCATCATCGGAACGGTCGCATTCCCTAACCCGTGGGTGTCTGGCCCATGAGGAACAGCTTCGCTACTGTTCATCCCAGGCATATCCATCCCTGGCATATTTGGATCCATCGTTGAGCCATTGCCCATCCCTGGCATGTTTGGATCCATCGTTGAGCCATTGCCCATCCCCGGCATCTTCGGATCCATCGTTGAGCCATTGCCCATCCCCGGCATGTTTGGATCCATCGTTGAGCCATTACCCATCCCCGGCATCTTCGGATCCATCGTGGAACCATTGCTCATTCCTGGCATGTTTGGATCCATCGTCGAACCCTTTGTGGAACTTTTACCCATCCCAGGCATATTTTCCATTCCGGCTCCATCTTCAGACATCACCATGCCCATGTCTGCCATCGTTCGTAGTGGGCGATCGCGCAGTGCCGGAATAGCCGCGCTGAGTCCTGCTTTAGTCGCTAACGTGCCACGGGCATAGCCACTACGATCCATCGTTTCTGCAAAAACGGTGTATGCCTGATCAGCCTGTGGCTCGACAATCACGTCGTAGGTTTCTGCAACACCGATACGAAACTCGTCTACTTCCACTGGCTGCACGTTTTGACTATCAGCCTGCACCACCTGCATCTTCAATCCAGGAATACGCACGTCAAAAAACGTCATGGCAGAGCCATTAATAAACCGCAGCCGCACTTTATTGCCCGGTTCAAACAGTCCTGTCCAGTTATCGTCTGCGGCTAGCCCGTTCATCAGGTAGGTGTAAGTCGCCCCCGTAACATCGGCAATGTCCGTTGGATCCATACGCATCGAATTCCATGCAGCGTCGCCTAGCTGATTGATGCCTGTTCTCCTCTGGTAGTTGTAGTATCCAGCAACGGTCTTGAGTTTGGAGAGTACTTTATGAGGATCTTCAAATGTCCAATCAGAGAGCATCACAACGTAGTCCTGGTCATACTCAAATGGCTCAGGCTCAATCGGATCGACAATCAACGGGCCGTAGTGACCCGACTGCTCTTGTAGTCCGCTGTGGCTGTGATACCAGTACGTGCCACTCTGGTTTACAGGAAACTTGTAAGTAAAGGTTTCACCAGCTTTGATACCTGCAAAGCTTACGCCAGGAACACCATCCATATCAGGCGGAGGGGTTAGCCCATGCCAGTGAATAGACGTGCTTTCTGCTAGCTGATTATCCACATTTATGGTGACCGTCTGCCCTTCTTTTATACGAACTAAAGGCCCAGGCATTGAGCCGTTGACGGTAATGCCTTTAGCACTTTTGCCGCCCACCTTAACGGCTGTTTCCTGAACTTTCAGGTTAATAACATCCGGGTATGAAATGTTCTGCTTAGTTGTTGCCGTAGATAACGGTTGCCTTGCATAGGCGGGCGATAGTCTATTGAGGCCGACTCCAATGCTCGCCCCGGCTGTAAAACGCAAGAAATTACGTCTGTCAATTTTCATGTATTATCTCATTGCCTCGTGCTTGTAAGCGGTTAGACACTGCCAAAAGAATCGTTATGGCGTCCTTCATTACTCACATTAATGAAAGAAAGTGAAAACAGAGTGAAATGCTAAACCCTAAGCATGGCAGTCTTCAGAAATTCCTCAGATACAGTTTCACTTCTACTTCATATTCATTTGCAAAGCTGTTTATGGGCCAATCCATAAGATGTTGATTTGCAGTATACAGATTGAAAATTATGATGGCCTTTGAACACTTCATTAGAGATAGAGTTATGCCCCTAGTTGATCTAAAGGCTTTTTCACGGGTTAGCCTCACGAGCGTTACAGTCGCTTCTGGCGTTCAGCTTATATTACTTCGATCGGCGTCAGCTTATCCCGATCACAACATGGCTGAGATGGCTGAGCCGTCCGAATCGCTCGAACAGACAGTAGCCCCTGAGGAACAAAACCCTGCACAGCCCGAATCGGCTGCGGCTGAAGCAAATGCACGGGAGACACTACCGGAGCAGATGCACTCAGATATGGAGGAGGCAATGCCGTCGATGGATCATCACGGCAACGAAAACACTGTGCCTGAGACGCCTGCAACACAAGGAACTGCACCGGTAACTGAGGCTGGCATCTCTAATAGTGGTTTTTCGTTTGGTTTGGGAGAATCTTTATTGGGGCTGGTGATTGTTGGGCCAGTTGTTCTTATGGCTCTAAAAAAACGCTTCTAGTCCTACCTTCCTTATTTAAATAAACTTTGCATGGAGATGAGTCTTAATATTATGACGATAAATCGAGTTCGCCTACGCCAACTACATAAGGCGCTAGTGCCTTTTTTTGTGCTGCCGCTGTTGTTAACACTGACAACAGGTGTTTTATTTCAGTTTGCAGCAGCGAGCGATCGCACTAAAGACTTCCTCTGGTTGCTTGATCTGCACCGAGGAAAATTTGGACAGGTCAACTTAGAGTTCGTCTATCCTATCTTCAATGCATTAGGACTCCTGACTCTGATTATTACAGGCTCGATTATGTGGTTTCAGGCTCCTAGCCGAAAACGAAAAAACAGCTAACAACAGTATCTCAGTAATATTCTCAATGCCAGACGACTATTACCTACTAGCTGATTGATTTTCAAATATCTGACTTTCGTTTTTCTTTTTTCAACCGCCCTCAACAAACCGATAAATAAAGAAAAAAAGAAAATGTCTCTGATTTCACTCTGGTTTCATATTCACTCCGTATCGTAGGAGACAGTTGCAACAAAGCAACCCACGCTTACTAAGGATTCCAGTTATGAAACGTTTTTTGATTACTAACCTGTTTTTACTCATGGGTGCGGTAGCGATCGCACCGGCTGCGATGGCCCAAGGTGCAAGCCACAGCTCAGCGACCGACCGAAACGGTGATGGCAAAATCAGCATACAAGAGGTACGCCTTCACTACTTGGATTACAGCTCAAACTAACCCTTGAGCCATTAAGCTTGCGGTATATCTGCCCGTGCAATATCTGTTAAGAGCTAATTGAGTTGGCTTTTAGCGATCACGCTGCAAAGTGCTTTTGGATTCTTCAGTTAATCCAGGAGCACTTCGTGGTTTTCGCAGAATAAAATACAATTTGATCGCCATAGCCAGTTTAATTTCATCCTGATTTCATATTTGCATGTGAATATAAAATCGGATGAATCAAATTTGCGCTTTACTTAGCCAGTAGGATCGCTGATGCCCGCCCAATTTACTAACCGCCGATATCTCTCTTTTCCTCATAAACTGTCTGGAACAATCTTAAGTTTGCTGCTGCTGGCCTCGCCTGCTGTGGTACTAGCTCATGCGGGTCATGGCGATGAATTTCAAGGGGGTTCTGAGGCCACCTCAGTAGACAGTATTAAAGTTGATGCTGAAACCGCTGAGCGAATTGGACTGAAGGTAGAGCCAGTCACCCTGCGGCGCTTAGCCTTTGGCACTCAGGTAACAGGACAGATTGAGACTGCTCCTGGCCGTAGAGTAGAGGTGACTAATCCTGCGGGTGGAACAGTTGTGCAGCTATTTGCGCAGCCGGGAGATAGCGTCCAGCAGGGAGAGGCGCTAGCGGTGATTACTAGCGGGGAACTCGCAGAACTACGGACGAGTGCGTTGGATCGCCGCGCCGAGACAAGCGGAACCGTGCAAGAGGCGCAGACGAATTTACAGCTCGCTCAACAGACTTATGCCCGCCAACAGCAGATTGCTCAAACTTCGATAGCGCAGGCGCAAACAGAGCTGCGAGTAGCTCAGGAACGATACGACCGAGACCGGGAACTGACGGCAAAAGGGGCGCTTGCCAGACGCGACCTTTTGGAGTCAGAAGCGAATTTGGCAGACGCGAGAAGAGCTTCGACAGAGGCGCAAAGCCGACTAGATGTGCTAGATGCAGGCGCTGAGAAAGAGCGCGCCCAAACCGCGCTACAGGTCGCTCAATCTCGCGCTGAGCTGAGCACATCCACGTACGACACGCGTCTTCAGCAGCTTGGGGCCAACGCCAACGAAGACGGCACTATCACCATCACCGCGCCGATTTCAGGGCGAATCGCCGATAGAGAAGTGACATTGGGACAGTCAGCTCAAGATGCGGGTGCGGCGCTGATGACGATCATTGATGATCGCACGGTGCTAGCGACTGCCAATGTCTATGAGAAAGATTTGCCGCAAGTCGCCATTGGTCAGCCCGTGAGGGTGAAGGTGTCGGGTCTGCCAGATCGGACTTTTTCGGGAGAAGTCACAGTCGTAGGAGTGATCGTAGAAGGGGACACTCGGGTGATTCCGGTCAAGGCCGAGATTGAGAATGCTGACGGGGCGCTGAAGCCGGGGATGTTTGCTGAAGTTGAAGTTGTGAATCAGAGTAGTTCAGCGCCTGTTTTGGCAGTGCCGCAGTCGGCGTTAACCGAAATTAAAGGACAGCAGGTAGTGTATGTGGAAAATGGCGGCGGTTATCAGCCTGTAGAGGTGACCTTAGGAAGGACGGCAGGGGACTGGGTAGAAGTGGAGAGCGGTGTATTTGAGGGCGATCGCATTGTCACCCAAAGAGTCGCTCAGCTCTACGCTCAGTCGTTGCGGGGCGGCGGCGAAACCGAAGCAATCGCAGAGGAAGTCGATATTGCTGAGCGTTCTGGGTTGCCTTGGTGGGTGATGTTGCCGGTGGGCGGGGCGATCGCCGCAGGGGCTTTTTGGATCGGTCGGCGATCGCAAAAAAAATCTGTTCCTGTCCTCACTGATGGACTCACAAATGGGCTAACGGTAGAGCCATTTCACTTTGACTCATCTGCGGCTGTGTCGGAGCTAGGTTTTAGATCTCATCAAACAGTCAATAAAGAGCAACCGCAACCCTCCGATCAGGTCTGAGCGAACTAACTTTAGACCAATTCTAGAATTGATTTCATTCTCTTTATAGCTGTTGGTACGCGATCGCTAAACTATGCTCAACTCAATTCTAAGATGGTCGATTGTTCGGCGCTGGCTAGTGGTCATCGGGGCAGTGGTGGTGACGGTGCTAGGCATTTACAACCTCACCCAAATGCCGCTAGACGTGTTCCCCGACTTTGCTCCGCCACAGGTCGAAATTCAGACCGAGGCTCCTGGCCTAGCGCCCGAAGAAGTCGAATCGCTCATTACTCTGCCGATTGAAAGTGCGGTAAATGGCACTCCCGGCGTGGAAACAGTGCGATCATCTTCGGCGGTCAGTATCTCGGTAGTGAAGGTGATTTTTGGCTGGGGCACCGACGTTTATCAGGCTAGGCAGCTCGTTGCAGAACGCCTACAGCAAGTTCAAGACAAATTGCCGGAGGGCGTTGGCACCCCTCAGATCGCGCCTATTTCATCCCCGATTGGCACAATTTTAATGTACGCCCTCACGCCACAAACCACTTCTTTGATGGAAGTGCGGCGACTGGTTGACCGCGATGTTAGTAACCGACTGCTGGCCGTGCCTGGGGTGTCTCAAGTGATTGCCTACGGGGGCGATGTGCGTCAGTATCAGGTGTTGGTCGATCCAGCTAAGCTGGTGGCCTTTAATGTTTCGCTGCAAGCGGTGACCGAAGCGGCGGCGGCGGCTAATGTCAATGCAGCGGGTGGCTTTCTCACCACGCCCGATCAGGAAATGATTATTCGCGGCGTGGGACGGCTCACGTCAATTGATGAGCTAGGAGCCTCTGTGATTGGGGGTCGCGATGGCCCGCCCGTGTTGCTGCGCGATGTAGCTAAGGTGTCTGTAGGGGCAGCGCTGAAGCGAGGCGATGGGAGTTTTAATGGTGATCGCGCCGTCATCATCGTCGTCAACAAGCAACCGCTAAACGACACTCCTACCGTCACCCAGGCTGTTGAGCAAGCAATGGCCGAGGTCAAAAGTGTTTTGCCTGAAGATGTAACGGTGACAGAGACCTTTCGGCAGGAGAACTTCATTGAAGCTTCGATTGAGAATGTTCTAGGTTCCCTGCGTGATGGCATCATCATTGTCTCAATCATTCTGTTGTTGTTTTTAATGAACTGGCGCACCGCCGTCATTACCCTCAGCGCCATTCCTCTGTCGATTTTAGTTGGCATGATGATTTTGAACGCCTTTGGTCAGGGCATTAATACCATGACTTTGGGCGGCTTAGCCGTGGCGATTGGCTCGGTGGTAGATGACTCGATTGTCGATATGGAAAATGCCTATCGAGGACTGCGGCAAAATCAGCTAGCAGGAACGCCGGAGCATCCGTTTAAGGTGGTGTACCAAACCTCTGTAGAGGTGCGAGTCAGCGTCCTTTTTTCGACGGTGATTATTGCGGTGGTGTTTGCGCCCATTTTTAGTTTGGTGGGCGTAGAAGGTCGAATCTTTGCCCCGATGGGTGTGGCCTACTTGGTCTCTATCTTTGCCTCTACCGCTGTGGCGATGACCCTATCACCTGCTTTATGTGCCATTCTGTTGGCCAATCGCCCGCTGCCGAGCGATGAAACCTGGGTAAGTGCTTTTGTGCAGCGGCTGTATCGCCCGGTGCTGGGAGTAGTGATGCGGCAAGCCAAAGTCGTGCTGATGATTGCGGGGGCTTCATTGGTAGCGGCTTTAATCATGTTTTCTAGTTTGGGGCGAGTGTTTTTGCCTGAGTTTCAAGAACCTTCTCTGGTAAATGCCATGCTGCTCTATCCAGGCGTTTCGCTAGAAACCACTAATCAATCTGGTCTAGCGATGCAAGCGGCTCTCAAGGACGATCCGCGATTTGAGACTGTACAGCTACGCGCCGGACGTGCGCCTGGAGATGCCGACGCAGGCGGTGTGAACTTGGGTCACTTAGACATAGAACTGAGTCCCATAGGATTAGCAGATCGAGAGGCGTCGATTGAGAAAATTCGTGAGGAGTTTGCCCGGATTCCGGGGATTGCGCCCAGTATTGGCGGGTTTATTTCGCATCGGATGGATGAGGTGCTTTCTGGGGTGAGGAGTGCGATCGCCATCAAAATATTTGGCCCTGACTTAGACGAACTCCGCTCTATCGGCAGCGAAGTAGAAACCGCTATTCGAGGGATTGACGGCCTCGTAGATCTTCAGTTAGAACCTCAGGTTCCCATTCGCCAAATACAAATTCAGTTTGATCGCGCTGCCGCCGCCCGCTATGGTCTCACCGTCGGGCAAATCTCCGAGATTGTTGAAACCGCACTCAATGGTCGGGTGGTTTCTCAGGTGCTAGAGCAGCAGCAGCTATTTGATTTACTCGTTTGGCTAGAAGACGACGCAAGGAACAACTTAGAAACAATTCAAAATCTGCTAGTTGACACGCCAACCGGTCAAAGAATTCCACTAGCCCAGGTAGCCCAAGTTGAGTACGGCACAGGCCCCAATACGATTAACCGTGAGAATGTTTCGCGCTTGATTGTGGTGTCTGCAAACGTGGCCGGACGAGATTTAGGATCGGTGGTAGATGACATTCAGGCTAAAGTGAACGATACGATTCCGCTGCCCTCTGGCTACTTTATTCAATATGGGGGACAGTTCGAGTCAGAGCAAAGGGCTAGTCAGAATCTCCTGGTCTTTGGCGGATTAGCCCTTGTGCTCATTTCGGTGCTGATGTACTTCGCCGTCAAATCAGTGGCAGGTGTGCTGATGATTATGATCAACCTGCCGCTTGCCTTGGTCGGCGGCATCTTTTCGATTGCGCTTGGTGGCGGCATTGTGTCGGTGGCCTCACTGGTCGGTTTCATCACCCTATTTGGAGTTGCCACTCGCAACGGACTGCTGTTGGTAGATAACTACAATACCAAGCTGGACAAGGGAATGCCGCTTCAGGAGGTGATTGTTGAAGGCTCTATGGAACGACTCGTGGCCATTTTGATGACCGCGTTGACTTCAGCTTTGGGCATGGTTCCCCTGGTGATTGGCAACGGGGCTGGAAAAGAGATTCTGCAACCTTTGGCAGTCGTGGTATTAGGCGGCTTGGTGACCTCTACAGCGCTTACCTTGTTGGTGCTACCGGCACTGTATGCACTGTTTGGCCGATATCTGGTTGCCAAACCATCAATTACCTCTGTTAAGGGCGATATCCCATGGGACACCTCGCCTGAGGAAGCTTTGCCTGAAGCGGCTTCAGCGACTTGAGGTTGCCAAAGAAAATAAAAATAAGGAGGGACTGCTATCTAAATCTGTTGTAAAGTTTATTTCCGCTCATCATCTAACAAATACACTTTTACTAAAAAAGAGAGACTTTATGAAACTGAATCGATCTATTATTGCAATCCTTGCCAGCGCGAGTCTGTTGGTGTTGACCGGTTGTGGCAGCAGTGGCGATACTACCGCTGAAGTCGAACCCAGTACACCTAGTACGACCGAAAGTGCTGCAACTGAAACAGTTGAACCTTCAGCCGTAGGCAAATCTCAAGCGGGTGGGCAAGTGGTAGAAGTCGGCGATTACCATCTGGAGCTAATGGCCGAAGCAGAGGCGGCAACAGGCACTCACCTGGATCTGTATTTGCAAACCGGTGATAGCCACGAACCGATTGCAGATGCTCAGGTAACGGCCCAGGTGGATTTGCCCGATGGCACCCAACAATCATTAGAGATGGAATACGATGCTGATGGTGAGCACTATGTAGCGCTTCTTCCTAGCACTGCTGAAGGCGAGTATAACGTAGCTGTGCTTTCCGATATCAGCGGAGAAAAGGTTAACGGACGGTTTAGTTTTACTAACTAAAGCTAGTTCGGGATAAGAAACTTATGCTGATTACCATAGGTAAATCCCTTCTGGAAGGGTGGCCCCCATAATCTTTTGGGGTGACGGGTCAGCCCACTGCGCCACACAACGAACCCGCCCCCGGCCCTTCCGTCCAGGGCTAACCGAGTTTTTGCCTGTCCAGCAGCACGGCCCATGTCAATATGGTGCCTGTGCTTTTGGCTGGGGCGATCCGGGCGTATCGTTTACGGCGGTTATTCAGCTAGGCAGTATTGCCGCTATCCTCTGGTGTTTTTGGGACGATTTGTATGCGGTGACGCGCAATACGATTACGGCGATCATCGCGCGAGATTTTGATTCTTAAGACTTTCGCCTCGGGTTCGGAATTGTTTTAGGCACGGTGCCAGCGGTGTTGGCTGGCCTATTTTTAAGGTGCTGGTGCCTAGCTACGTAATTCGATGGTGCGCTCTATCAGGGCGATCGCCATTACCTCAATCGTCATGGCAGTGTTGTTAGGCTAGCTTTCGCATGACTTAGCAACAGGTTTTGTCTAAACTCCAGTCACTAATCTCACGGTCACTAAGCTCACAGTTGTTCATCTTCAACATTTACTTCTTCACTATGAGATATTTCAAGTCCGCTGCTTTCCTCCTGCTTGCGATCGGCAGTTCGGCATTTGTGTTGTCACGCAGTGCGATCGCGCAGATTGCCGAAGAAGCAGACAGCGCTTCTCTGATCGACAAACCGATAGCCAACCCGTCCGCAACCGAAGAAGCTGAAGAATCTGCGGTAGGCTCCGATCCAGTGCAACTTGATTTAGAATCGCTGCTCAATAGCGTTCAGCGCTCCACACTGGGCGATCTGCTCGGTCGCCAGTCAGAAAATGAAAAGACGGCTGCTTCAGAGGATACTGCCTCAAAGGAGACTGCTACCGACTTATCCAATCGCCTTAGTCTCGCCCAATTTAGAGCGCTAGCCGAAGCAACCTATAGCGCTTCAACAAGCTCAGCAGCAGACACTGCCGAAACCGCTGTAACCGACCGGACAACTGCCCAAAACCGTACAAAACAGGTTGCCCAAACAGAAGACTTACCTGTTTTAGAAGAAGGCACTCCACCCGCCACCGCCGCACCCGGAGAGCCAGTACCCAGCGACCCAGGTGCCCCCGACTCGCCGCCCAATAATGAAGTTCCTGGTAGTGGTGGAATACAAAGCGGGCCAGATGTCGTTCAACCCATCCCCGACGATGCACCGGTAGAAGGGGCCGAACCTGAACTAGGCGACTTACCCGACATCTTATTTGCCGATCCTAACCCGCTCAGCTTACCAACCACGCAAGAAGGTGTCGAGGTCGAGCGCAATCCACTTGTCACCTTAGAGCAAGCGATAGAACTGGCCTACCGCAACAGCCAGACGTTGCAAGCCGCTGTTTTGCAGCTAGAGCAGGCCGAGGCTGTGATAGACCAAGCGAGAGCCGGAAACCTGCCGACACTATCGACCTCAGCGGGTCTGAACTCACAGCAGCGAGATGCGGTGAGCGGCGGACTCAATCCGCTGACCGGACAGCAAATTTCTGGTCAGGGTGCGGGCCTAGATACCTCCGCTAGTGGCAGCTTGCGAGTAGACTACGATCTTTTAACCGGTGGCCGTCGAGCGGCTACCATTCGCCAAGCAGAGCTACAAAGGCAGGTTGCCGCGCTCGATGTAGAGTCGCAGCAAGAGCAAATTCGCCTGAATACAGCCAACAGCTATTACCAACTGCAAGAAGCGGGTGAGCAAATTCGGATTCAGCGCACCTTCCTGGAGGAGGCTGAAAGGAACCTAAGAGATTCCAGGCTGCGGCAAGAAGTCGGCGTAGGCACCCGCTTTGACACACTCAGGGCTGAAGTACAATATGCCAATGCCCGACAGCAGGTCATTCAGGCCCAGGGCGATCAGCGGATTGCGCGTCGCGATATCGCTAGGTTGCTCAACCTGCCACCGAACGCAGGGCTTCAGACATCACCAGTCAGCGTCGCCGAGAACTGGCCGCTAACCTTGGAGGAAAGTATTTTACTCGCCTTTGACAATCGAGCCGAGCTAGAGCAGCAGCTCCTTCAGGCCAATATTAGCGAGCAGCAGAGACGAATTGCGATCGCGGCGGTACGCCCTCAAGTGGGTCTATTTGCTGATTACAGTTTGCAGAGCTTGCTTAACGACAGTGCAGACGACATTCAAGATAACTACAGCTTTGGTGCAACTTTTAATATGGTGCTGTTTGACGGTGGGGCCGCGCGAGCCAGCGCCCGACAGCAGGAAATTGGTAGCCAAATTGCCGAAGAGCAGTTTAGCCAAAACGCTGACCAAATTCGATTTGATGTAGAGCAGGCATACTTTAACCTGGAAACTAACCAGGAAAACATTGCTACCTCTCGCATTGCCGTTTCGCAGGCGCAGGAGGCTCTAGAGTTAGCCAATTTGCGGCTGCAAGCAGGTGTCGGTACGCAGCTAGACGTGCTGACGGCACAGAGCGAGCTGACGACGGCACAGGGCAACAACGTTACCGCTATTTTGAACTACAACAGAGCGCTGGCGGCGATGCAGCGAGCGGTGAGCAACGTTACGATTGAGTAGCCACAGATTAAGTAAACACAGGTTGAGTAGTCACAGCCTAGTTAGGCTACCCGCCACACAAATGAGAAGGGATTCGTTCAGTTAGAGCGGCATCCCTTCTTACAGCAAAAGCATATTTAGAAGCTATTGGCCATACCAGTCTTTTTTCCACTGGTTCATCAGATCAATCTCTACCTGTTGAGTTCTAAGAATATCATTAGATACCTGTTGTATCTCAGGGCGATCGCTGTTCTTCAATCCTTCCTCTGCCATTGTTAGAGCACCCTCATGGTGAGGAATCATACCGTTGATGAAGCGCAGGTCAAACTCATCGTCGGCCTTACCCAGGTCACCATCCATCCGCATACTTGACTGCATCTCAGCAGACATTTCCATTGTGTGACCCATTTGCGCATCGTACATAATTGGGTCAGCGCTAGCCTCTGGATACCATGCCTGCCGCCAAGCCTGCATTCGAGAAATTTCACCTTCTTGATCTCTGATGATGTTTTGCGCTAACTCTTTAACTTCGGGTCTTTGAGAATTTTCAAGCGCGGCTTCGGACATGGCGATCGCCCCCTGATGATGCAAAATCATCCCATCCACAAAGCGCAGGTCAAACTCGTCATCTTTAGGGCCAAGATCCATCATCATTGAATGGTCTTCCATCGGCATGTCGCCTGCGGGCATAGACTGCTCGGGCGTTTGAGCAACCGAATCGGAAGAGCTGCATCCAGCTATAAATGTGGACGTAGAGGCTAGAAGCCCTAGTGATAAAACCAAACCTACACTTTGCTTTAGGCGCATAAGAGATCAAATTCTTGTGAAGTAACAGCTATACAGATTATAGAATCTGAAAATGAAATACGGATGAAATAGGCCAAATAACGGCAATCTCTGTTTCGTTTACAGGGAGAGAAATCGGCTGATGATGAGAAACGAAATCTCAACTAGGGAAGATCCAATCGAGATAGGTTAGCTTTTTTGGCTCGACGGTTCGACAAGCGCTTAAAAAACTCCGTAGCATCATCCACGAATGAATACACCACAGGTACAACTACCAGCGTCAGCAGTGTAGAAATCACCAGTCCGCCTAAAATCACAGTAGCAATGGGCGAGTAAGCATCCATGCCGGTTTCAGGGAAGAAAGCTAATCGTACGATTACAATCAGGGTAGTGAATGTGGTCATGACGATGGCTTTTAGCCGGATGGGGCCTGCTTCGCGGATGGCGATCGCCCTCGATACCCCTTCCTTTCGCTTCGCCAAAATCAGCTCCAACAACAGAATCGCCGCCGATAGTGAAACCCCCGAAAGAATCACAATCCCTAAAATCGACACAGTAGACAGCGTGTGATTAAACAACAGCAACGCACCGAACACACCCACTAGCTGTAACGGAACAGACAGCATCATCACTAACGGCTGCACGAATGAACCAAACTGAATAACCAGAATTAGATACAGCAACACCAGCGACACCACCAGTCCTTTCAGCAACCTAGCAAACTCGGTCATCATGTCGGTCATGTCGCCCATAGAGTCAATGCCGTAACCCGGTGGAAAGTCGAGCTGTTCGCCTGCTTGCATCGCGATCGCCATCGACAAATCCATCGAAGCAGGCCCATTCTTCCGGTAGTAACCGTTTAAATACACGACCCGCTGACCATTCACATGCTCAATCAGCGTCGGCCCCTGCTGCCGCTCTAAGGTAGCTATCGTACTCAAAGGCACCTGCTGACCTGTTTTTGAAGTGATGTAAGTATCCGAGAGATCTTGCACCGTGCCGCGATCCGCTTCGTCGTACCGCACTAAAATGGAATTTTGCCGAACGTTTGGGCGATTGTAATAGCGCCGAGTCATGCCACCGTTCAGCGCGTAGTAAGCCTGCTGTGACACCGTTTGTACGTTCAGACCCAGCTCCTGAGCGCGGCGGCGGTCAATATTAAGCCGGTATTCGGGCTGGGTGAGAGATGAACTCGTAAAAGGCGTAATTAAATCGGGATTCGCTTCGGCAATTTGTTTGACGCCCTCTGCGAGTCGATGCAGCGTTTCCAGCTCGGGGCCATAGATGGCAAGCTGAATCGGCGCAGCAGACGTGGCCATTACGTCCACGCCCATTTCCTTAATCGCGATTCGGCGAATGCCTGGAATGGTGCTTCTCGCCTCAGCGCTAATGCCATCCATAATTTCCCAAATATCGCGCTTGCGTTCAGTCAGTGGCGTAATCGTTACCGTCATCGCGGCTGTATTCACGTCACCCATACTGTAGCCACTGAAGTAAGTGCTGTTGCGCGTCAATTCAAAGCCGACTTGAGAAGAGACTTTATTGACTTCCGGCTGCTGCGAAATAATCTGTTCTACCTGAGCTGCCGCTGCATCAGTCGCCTCGAACGAAGTGCCTGCCTCCATCTCTAACGTTGCCATGAACTGGCCTGAGTCGCCTAACGGCATCATCTCTTGAGGAATAAAGCTGTAAAGAGAAATCGCTAACACGACAGAAGCCGCTGCCACTGCGAGCGTGATCTCCCGGTTCTTCATACAAATGTCCAACAGCCACGCATACCCACGCTCCAGTTTGCCAAAGCCGTAGCGTACAGGCGTCGTTAATACCTGAAGCCAAGTTCGTCGCGTGGGCTTTTCAGAATAGGGTTTTAGCGTAAACGCGGCAACCAGTGGAATCAGCGTGATCGACACCAGCAAAGACGCGATAAACGCAAACACCATTGGCCAAACAATGCCTACAAACATCAGACCCGTTAGTCCTCCTGAGAGAATCGTGGGCAGCAGCGCGGCAATCATCACACAGCTCGCCGCCGCACTCGCTAAAAAGACTTCGCCGGTTCCCTTAATCGCTGCTTGCACAGGCATCAAGCCCGCTCGCAGCTTTTGGTCAATTGAGTCCAGCACGATAATCGAGTCATCGACCAGTTTGCCAATCGCCATCATCATGCCGATTAGAGTGGAAGAATTTAGCGACATGCCGATAGGAATGAATGGCAGGGTAGAGAGCGCCAAGCTGGTAGGAATGGAGATCATGATAATCGCCGTGGCCCGGAAGTCTTCAAGAAAGACTAAAATTACCAAACCGGCCAGCACAACGCTAACTAGCAGTTCTTGAAACGTACTGCTTAGAATAAGGTCAACTAAATAGGAGTTGTCGTAAGCCTCCTGAAATTCTATGCCGGGATACTCACTTTTGATGTCTTCTAGCTCTGCCCTCACGCGCTTGATCACCTGAGGAGAACTAGAATCTGGCCGCTGAATCACGTTGACTGCCAGCGCCGATTCACCGTTATAGCGATAGCCACTGCGCCTCTCTTCGTAGGTGTCTTTTACGGCGGCAACATCGCGCACGTACACTACGCGCCCGTTTTGTTCTAAAACAGGATAGTCCATCACTTCAGCAGCGCTAAGGGTACGCTCGTCTGTACGGACTAGAATTTCACTATCGCCCTGAGTCAGCGTCCCTGCGCTCTGGCTAATGTTATTAGCATCAATCGCATCTCGCACCTGCACAATCGAGAGGCCATAAGCGGCAAGCTGCTGACGATCTACAATAATTTGTAGCTGCCTGCGATAGCCGCCAAATATAGAAACCGCCTGCACATCTTCTACTTGCGTCAGGCGATCCACGAGCGTATTGTCAGCAAACTCTCTTAACTGAAGCGGATCCCAATTGTCTCCTTTCAGTGCGAGGGTAAGTACAGGTCTATTCAGCGGATCGATGGGCAACACCCAGTAGGTGCGAAAGTTAATACCGTCGAACAACAGATCGCCTTCTGCCGCTGTCATGATGCTTTGAACAGACTGCACGGCCTTATCAACATTGCCGCCCCAGGCAAACTGAATGGTGACAATGGAGTTGCCCTGCTGAGAGCTAGAGCGGATAAAGCGTACCCCGTCGAGTACGCTCAACCGCTGCTCAATCGGCTTGCTGATGTAAGTTTCTATCTCAGCAGGCGATGCGCCGGGGGCCATAGTGACTACCGACACCAATGGACTCTCCACGTAGGGCATCATCCGCACTGGCAACAGAAACAGCGTCAGCAGCGACATCATAATCACCGCAATATAAACAGCGGTGACAACAACTGGATTTTTGATTGACCAGCGGGTGAGAAACTCTTTCATGGCTACTGCGCCTCAACTACCATGTGACCTACGCCTGCTTTCTCACCGTCTACAACAGCGTGAACGACCCAGGGGCCTGCCATACTGAGGTAAGTTTTGACGGTGTACGTTCCCGGCTCAGAACCAGCAGACACTTCAGATTCGGTTGCCATTTTCTCGGCTCCGTCCATCTCCATATACACATCGACCGCTAAGTCTTCCGCCATCGCAGGCTCGCCTGTCGCCGCATCTTTCACAGCGACCACAAACTCTGCATCGCCAGTAGCAACAGGTGGTTCAGGGCTAACTAGCGAAAACTCGAAATCGCCTTCGCTGCTAGATTCCATGCCTTTCATATCCATGCCTTCCATGTCATCAGGCATAGCTTCGGAAGTCTCGGCAGCGTCGGGGGCCGCTGCTGTATCGGAAGTGGAATCAGCGGCGCAACCTGTGGCGATGAGGCTAACGGCAAACAGGCTGATGAATAGTTTTTTCATAGGTTTAAGTTTGGGAGTAAAAAACATGTGTGAGGAGCGAAAACTGATTAAAACAGATCCGAGCTAGCTACTTTACAGGCACAACAAGTCGAGCTTTACCGGACTGTTCGGCATCGGTGACGGTCGCTTCTAGCGTCCAATCGCCTTTCATGCCTAAAAAGGTGTCGATCTTAAATTCGCCTGGTTTTGAGGCGGGTGAAATGTCAACTTTGGCACTCATCGGAGCCATGTTTTTCATGGGCATCGTGAGGTCTACGGCGAGGTCATTGGGGGCGATCGCAACCCCTTCTCCCGTCTCTCCATCCTTGAGCATAATCATGAAGTTGGTCTTACTTCCTGACTTCAGCGGGCCAGCATCCACCAACGACACTTCGAGATCGCTCGATTGAGTACTCACAAAGCTATCAGTTGGATTACCAAGCTCATCAACAACGGCAATTTTACTTTCCTCCAGCAGGCGACTGTAGCCGGAGGTAATCACCAAATCGCCTGCGTCCAATCCACTTTTGATCTCAACGCGATCAGCGCTGGTTAATCCAGTGGTCACGGCCTTTCGCTGCGCGGTGTCACCGTTGGCAACCCAAACGGCTGGTTCTCCGTTGAACTGAACCAATGCGCTCTGAGGTATTGACAACGCACTAGGCCGCTGCTCAGTTACAATTTCCATATCGACAAACTGACCTGAGAGCAATTGTTGATTCGGATTGTTGACGACCGCCTCAACCGTGACCGTGCGCGTGGTCATATCAGTTTGCGGAAAGATACTCGTAATTTCGCCCCGAATGACGCCCGCAGAATCGTTTCCTGGAACCTTAGCGATAATCGGCGTTCCGATCTGAATGCGGCTAGCGTCTTGTTGCGCTACGTTGGCCCGGAGCCTCACCTGAGCGTAGTCGCCAATTTTGAAGATCCCCGTTCCCGGCTGCACCACCACGCCAGGATCGGCCATTCTCTCTTGCACAATGCCGCTAATGGGAGCCGAGATTTGGGTGTAGCCTTCAAAAGCTGAAGTACTGCCAAGCTGCGCCTCGGCGCGACCCGCCTGGGCTTGGTCACTCGTTACCTGTGCCTGCAATCGGTCGAGCTTAGCGCGGGCACCTTGCAGCATTGATTCTTTAGCCGATACCTGAGAAACCAACAGATCGTACTGATCTTGAGGGGTCGCGCCCGCTGCCGTGAGACTCGCAAAGCGATCGCGCTGCAATCTCAAATACTCTAAATCAGCCTGAACCTGATCGATCTGCTGCCGCTGTTCTTCCACCTCAGCGCGGCTCACGTCCACGTCGGCTAACAGCGCCGTCACCGCAGCTTCAGCTTCGCCGGTCTGAGAGGTGCGCTCAATGGCATCTAGGGTAGCGAGAGTTTGTCCGGCATTGACGCGATCGCCCGGATACACATTGTAATTAGATAGCTGCCCAGCCACCCGAGGATAAACCGTCACCTCAGAATACGGATAAATCGCCCCGGTATAGTTCACGCTCACATCCAGCTTAGCGAGCTTCACTTCTTCGACAGTAACTGGCGTGGCGTTAAAGGCACCATCGACGCCCATCATGTCATCCATCGCCATGCCGCTCATATCCATACCTTCCATGCCGTCGCCTTCCATCCCCGACGTGCCCATTTTGGACATGCCAGTCACGAACAGAATAATGGCGGTCAGTCCCGTGAATACGCCTACACCCAGCAGTGCTTTGCTAGAGGTTTTCCACCAGGGCGCAGGAGGGGCACCTTCATACTCACTGACGGCCTCCATCTCAGATGCGCCCACAGGCGCTACCACAAAGGATTCCTCAACGATAGATTGGGATGCTGGTTCAGAATCTGCATTGAACGATAACTGCGACTTATCAGGCGGGATAGGTGATTCAGTTGACGTCGGGGGCTGATTCATTGACACAGTAACTTGAGCAATAATCTAGAGCTAGCAAGCAAAAATACTCACTGGCTATGCCTGCGATGATAACCACTGATTATGAAATGAGGATGAAATTGCGAAGGCTTTCAAAATCCAGCCCCACCGAGCGAGCGAGTTGTAACAAGCATTGCTTGATTTTTCAGCAGCCTTAGGAATAGAGAGGAGTATATGCCATTCCGCTAAAATTTGGTAGCGGCACACTAGCAATAAGGTACTAAAGTGACGAATACCATGATTTCTATCCCTGTTGATGAGGCTACGGCACTTGCTTACAATCAAGCATCAGTAGAAGAGCAAAAGAAAATACAGATCCTCTTGCGCTTGCGAGTACATGAACTGTTTACGCAGTCTGATATTTCGTTGCAGCAAGTAATGAGTGAGATCGGAGAAAAAGCAGAAGCTCGGGGATTGACCCCTGAGATCCTAGAGACACTGCTTCGTTACGCCTAAATCTTTGATCAGCCAAACTTGATTTTTATGGATACTGCCGTCGCTAAACAGGCTATTACTAATTCGTCGATAATGGTAATGAAATGGTAAACGTACTGCCTCTTCCCAACTGACTCATAACGGTGAGGGTTTTATGGTGGGCTTTGGTTATAGCTTGGGCGATCGCGTAGTTCCACTCACCGTTACTTAAAGCGTTCTCTAGCATCGCTATCGAGCTGACAAATGATGAATGGTGGCGCTGATTTAAAGTAAGGCCATTCACTATACCTTCGTTTCAGAAGGCAGCAGCGTATCATTGGGTAATACTACTTCAGTTCGACCTGCTATTTTCTCGGAAAGCTGCTTAAAATCTCGATAGACATCTCTTACTGCATACACATGGGCACCGATTGCACCATCAGCAGGCTTTAGATGAAAAATAGGCTTACGAGACTCTTGAGCCATCGGCATCAAGCTTTGGTAGTGCTTGAGTAGCGCTAAGCGATTAGGATCATCTGAGGGTACTGAAATAGCTTCACTTTCTTTTCTTACAACTTCAGTACTGTAAATATGCGGAATCCGTTCAATCCATTTCTGAAACGCTTTTACAGGCCGATCAGAACGAACGCCGTGCTGAAGAATAACATATCCGACAGGCTGCATTTTTCCTTCTGGCAAAGCTAGGTCTGAGGCTGGATTTTCTGGAATGCGCTTATGCCATTCTGCTCGCCAGCGCCTCACGGTCGGCCCTAGATTTTTGAGTCCTTGCAATGAAAAGAGATCGGGCGACAGCGGAACAACAATATAGTCTGAAGCAATCAAGGCTGCTCGGTTAATAGCGCCTAAGTTAGGCCCCAAATCGACTAAGACAACATCAGCATTATGGCTAGATGCGGCCTGACTAAGGACTCGCCAAAAAGCTGAAATAACTCTGAATGCTCGTTCTTTGCTATCAAGGCAGTCAGACCATTGAGAAGACAACTCGTCTTCAAAGCCAGAAAGCTGTAGATCTCCCATCAAAAGGCTTAACCCATCCTCTATCTTCTCTAAATTTGGAGCCGCAACGTCACCGACTCCGCTCAACAACGGCTTAACGCAGCGGAAGATAGTGTTGTAGTCATTGGCGCTATTGCCTTCCCAAACCTCTTCTAATCTGTCTTCATCTAGAAAAGCGGCTGTTAAGTTAGCTTGAGGATCTAAGTCTGCTGCGACTACTTTAAGCCCTAGATCGTAGTACATCCAAGCTAGGTGATAAACCAAAGACGTTTTACCAACGCCTCCTTTATTATTGAAAAAAGCAATAATAGGTGGCGTCATGTCTCTTTCCTCACGACAACCGAGATGTAAGCGTCTTCAATAATAAATTCTGCCGGTGGATTCCCATTTTTCTTCAGCTCTTTTTGAGCCGTCGGAATGCCAATCCCAAACCGTTGAACATAGCCAAGATTCTTCATAGCTTCTGCTAAATGGGGATTTCGATAGTCTGTTACGCCTCGGCCAAAGTTTTGACGGTTAACCTGTCCGAATAATCCACCTGGATTTTGAATTTCAATTCGATCTTCGAACCAATATACGCGAACTGGCGCATTCGTTGCTTCGTAAGAACGATGCATCACAGCATTTCGGATAAGTTGTTGTAGCGCTACAATAGGGTAGTCGGGCCGTTTTATCTCAATCGGCTGCGCGGTAATATCAGAAGCAGTTGAGATATTTGCTTGCAGCACCTCATCTCCATAGCGAAGCAAGTCTATCAAAGAGCCGCTAATATCTTTCTGATCTCGAATAGGATCGGTCAATTCTGTTCCATCGAAGCGAACAAATTGAATATAAAATCCTGGAACAAACTGTCTGGGTTCTTTCCCGACGACTAATATACCTAAGGTAGTCGGGCACGAGTTGGGTTCTGGCGTTGTAAAGCGCAGTGAGGTTAGCTGTTGGGCAAGCGATCGCTGATTCTCATCTAGTACTTCTGGCGCTAGCGCTGAAGTTAAATATTCTCGCTGAAAAATCTCTAGACTCAGGTCATCAACAGAGGCAGAAATAAAAGGGCGCAAGTCAAAAGGCAAATCTCTTGATCGTCTTTTTTCATTGAGGCGACGTTCTTCTTCTGGGGTAGCAGTTGCTCTTCTAGGCCCTATCCGAATCCATGTCCGCCCATCGAATCTCACCGGAGGCGCTTCTGAGGGTTCTACAATAATAACAACCAGGTCACAGCCGTTTAAGATGCGCTTATTCACCTGTAATACTGGGAATGGCAAGATTTTGCCTTCCGAACGTATATTCGCAAGGTTTAATAAGAGTTCGTCTGTGATGGGCAAGTTGGCGCAGGTGCCATCATCGTTAACGCCAACGAATAAAATACCAGGCTTTGTATGGTTGGGAAGATCGTTAGCGAAGGCGCAAATGGCTTGCCGGATCTTTTTTCCATCTGAAGCTGACGCTTTTCGCTCAGCTCTATCAGATTCGATATCAGTTAGAACGGCCTCTAGTTCTCTATCATCCATTCGCTAGCCCTTTCCGTTTGTCTGTCAATCCTTATAATAAGGGGTCGTTGCCTTGATAAACGGGTTTTGTATCCAGCCTATTGCTACAAAATCTATAGCGAAGTTGGCAGTGAGATAGTAAACGTACTCCCTATACCTAGCTGGCTGGTGACGGTGAGAGTGCCGTGATGGGCCTTAGCTATAGCTTGGGCGATCGCCAACCCCAATCCAGAATTACCCGACTGCCCTACTCTCGCCTCATCCACCCGGTAAAAGCGGTCGAAAATCCTAGCCTGCTGCTCAGGCGCAATGCCAATGCCGTTGTCGCTGACTAGAATCAGCGCCTGCTGCTGCTGACGCTTGAGGGCTACTGTCACCTGACCGCCCGCTGGGGTATAAGTGATGGCATTATTCACTAAGTTCAACACAATTCGATAGAGCTGTTCTTCGTCGCCCAACACAACAACAGGCACCTGAACTTGAAAATCAATGGCCAGTGAGATGTTTTGGGCGATCGCAAAAGCCGCCATTTCTTCAACAATATCGCTGATCAAATCTTGCAAACAGCAGGCACTTTTTAATAGAGGTCGCTGTTTACTATCTAGCCGAGAGAGTAACAGTAAATCGCTGACCAGAACAGTCAGCCGTTGACTTTGACGATTAATGACTGTCAGCGTTTCTTGCGCGTCTCTCTCTGAAATACTGGGCAGTCTTAGCACTGACTCTACCGTTGCTCGAATAGCCGCTAGGGGTGTTCTTAGTTCGTGGGCGGCATCAGCAGTGAACTGTTGTATTTGATGATACGACTGGTAGATCGGCCGCATGGCCAGCGCTGACAGCCACCAGCTCGCAGCCGTCACCAGCGATAGCGATAGTAGCAGGCCGACCAAAAGGCTCCAACGAACTGAGGATAAGTACTGTTCAAAATCTTGAAAGGAGCGTCCCACCATCAAATAAGCCCACACCTCTCGACGGTCGTTTTCTAGGGTCAGGGCTACCTGATGGTACTCCTGACCATCTTTGTCTCTCAGCGACTGCAAGGCGGGAGAGGCGATGCTCATTGGTAAGCCTTCAGGTCGAATACCACCAGTTGCTAAAAGGCTACCTGTCGAATCTAGAATCCGAACGTAGTAGTCGTACTGAGAGTTTTGCTGTAAATGACGAATTGGCCCCGTCATCGGCCCCAGGCAGGGTTTGTCCGACAAACAAAGATCGGGGATGAGCTGAGAGGGAATCTGGTTAAGCTGATCCGGGTTAGAGACCGTGACCTCTATGGCGTCATGCAGGGTGCTAGCCACCGACTTTATTTCGCTGTCGATAGCGGCTTCGTGGGCGTGAGCGATCGCGCCATACACCCCACATCCTAGCAAAGTCAAAATCGCGCCCATCACCCCGGCATACCATATCGCTAGCCATAGGCGAGAGCGCCGAAAAAGCTGGTACTGAGCCACACTAGATGGCCCACCTGAAGTTTTACGGGAAGCTCTATTCAGAACGGTTGAAACGATATCCCATGCCATAGACGGTTTCGATGAGGGGGCCATATTCTCCTAGCTTACGCCGCAATAATCGCATTTGCGCAGCAACGACATTACTGTTGGGTTCAGTGCCCACTTCCCATAGCTGGTTGAGTACCTGTTCGCGAGTGACAATTTGGTTAGGATGTTCCATCAAATATCGCAGCAACAGAAACTCTTTTTGAGTCAGCTCAATAATTTCTTCTAAGGCTTCGCCAGGGTGGAGCACTGCAATCCGGCGGTCATAATCTAACAACAGTGACCCAATCTGAAGCTGAGCCGATTTGAACTCGGGCGATCGCCGCCGCAAAGCCCGCAACCGGGCCAACAGCTCAGCCATACTAAAAGGCTTTACCAAGTAGTCATCTGCACCGGCATCCAGGCCAATAATCCGGTCTTCAATTTTGTCTTTGGCCGTCAGCATCAACACAGGTAACGCAATGGATCGCCGCCGTAGCCACCGGCATAGCTCAATGCCAGTCATTCTCGGCAACATCCAATCAAACACACCCACTTCGTAAATAGAAGCATCGTGTTCCAAAAAGCCGAGCGCTTCGTCTCCCGACTGCGCCCAATCCACAACATAGCCCTCCTGACTCAGTACGCGCTTAACCGCTTTGCCCAAATCAGGTTCATCTTCAGCTAAAAGTATACGCATTTAACTCTTATCAACTATCGGCAATTTTGTGAAACTAATCCTACCTAAAAAAAATGCGCTATGCCTTCTTCAGAAAGAACCGCTCACCTAGAAAAGTAAAGGTCAGACCCAGAGCGGCAATTACCAAAATGGTAGGGTCAGAAGTTCCCTTCAATATCAGGAAAGCGCCCAAAACAACGATGTCTAATGCAGCAGCCGTCAACAGGATTGCACCGCTCGCATTGATGTCTTCTCGAAGGTTGCGAAAAATGCCCCAATGAATAGCAATGTCCACAATCAGATAGAAAATAGCGCCGAGAGAGGCAATTCGACTAAGATCGAAGAAGGCGGCTAAGGTTGCAGCCAAAACGACGGTATAGACCAACGTATGCGTTTGAACACCTCTTGGTAGGCCGAAATGTCGGTGTGGAATGAGTTCCATATCAGTCAGCATGGCCAGCATTCTTGATACTGCGAAGATACTGGCGATGATGCCAGAGGCCGTGGCGATGATGGCGATCGCCACCGTAAACCAAACGCCATACTGACCCATTGCAGGCCGAGCCGCCTCAGCCAAAGCAAAGTCTTTTGCTTCGATAATTCTATCTAGTGGCAGGTTGGCAGCTACGGCAAAAGCGACCAGTAAATACACTACCGTGCAGATTAACAAAGATGCAATAATAGCCCGACCGACATTTTTATTCGGATTTTTGACCTCACCACCACTATTGGTAATAGTAGTAAAACCTTTGTAGGCCAGGATTGCGATCGCAACACCTGCCAGAAATCCGCTTCCCGGTAAACCACCCGTATTAGCACCCGCATTAAGGCTAGGTTCAAAAGAGAAGCCCGCTGCCCAGAGTGCGATCGCCGCAAAAATAACGATGCCACCAATTTTTAGAAACGCAGTCACCTGAGAGAGCGGCCCAATTATTTTATTCCCTGAAATATTGACCAGAAAAGCGGCCGCGACCAATCCAACCGCTAGCACAGGCACCCAAAAGCTATTGTCACCTACGTTAAAGAGCTGAAGTGTGTAGGTGCCGAAAGTCCGTGCGACCAAGCTCTCATTGATAATCATTGAGAGCGCCATGAGTAGGGCGCAAGCCCCCGTCATGGACGTGCGCCCGTAAACCTTCTTTAAATACATAGCAATGCCGCCTGCTGAGGGATAGGCGTTAGACATCTTAACGTAAGAGTAAGCACTAAACCCGCTAATGATGGCGGCAACTAGAAAAGCCAAAGGAAACAGCGCCCCTGCGAGTTCTGCAACTTGCCCAGTTAGCGCAAAAATGCCTGCGCCAATCATGACGCCTGTGCCCATCGCGATCGCACCTAAAAGAGATAAGCTGCCAGACTCGTACTCACTATTTTTTTGTTCCATCACTATTTTTTTGTTCCATAAGTTTTGCTACATTCATGTACCTCGGCAGGTGACGACAACTAACCGGCTGGCCTTACCCTAATCTCTACACTTGGCTTTAAGATCAAGTTATTTGAAAAAAGAAAGAAATCTTTCAAATCACATCGAAGGTTGCCTAGTCTAGGCATAGGTGCAAGAGGAAAGTACCACGCAAATATGAAACAGCTATGAAACGGAGCTGTGTGTCTACAGGTCTATAGGTTACCCCTGTTAAGGTGACCGTTTGTACTAATTTTTAGGGTGACGACCAACGAGGGAATGGGGCTTTACAGCTTCGGTTCTTTTTATTCTTCTTAAAAGAAAAACAGATAGTAAGCGTGAATTTCTGATTTCAGAAGCCCGATCGCTGAAACGCCCATAAGTCAGGGGTAGTACATTTGGTCACCTTAACAGGGGTAGTCTATAGGTTCAAAGGTATTGTCTCAATGAGCGGACAAATATCTCCAGGTTGAGGCTGAGTCTCAGAAGCTGTCCAGCTATCCCGATATTGTTCTAGCCCGCTCTTGAACACCTGCATCTCTAGAATCTGGTTCTCAAGCTTCTCAATTTTCTCCTGCAAAATCGACTGTGCTAGGTCGCAGGGAACATCGCCCTGCTGATGAACATTCAGCACTTCACTGATGTCATCCAATGAAAAGCCTAGCGACTGAGCTTTTTTAATAAACTGCACCTGCCTAATGGCTTCTGGAGAGTAGTAACGATAGCTATTTTCGCCGCGCTGCGACTTGAGCAAACCCAGGTCTTCGTAGTACCGCAAAGCACCCACCGCAACCCCCGTCTGCTTAGAAACTTCGCCAATTTTGAGGTGCGCCAAAACAACCATCTTTCAATATCCCTCTAGATACCTAACGTCAGCTTATGTCCCAGCTTAAACCCTTCATCAGACTGCAAGGTCAACCCTCATTTCATCCCCATTTCATAATCGTCTGTCAGGCTGATTATCTAAGGGATCTTTTTATCTTATGCAGACTAATCTGAAACTGTTAAATCCAGTTAAACGCTACCCGGCAGAAATTACAACGTTTTTGCTTCTCGCAGTACTGTACGTGCCACTCCTGCTCTATTGGATCGATGGCTGGATCAACAAATCCATTAGCATCGACCACGAGTACTTCTCTTACGCTCTGATCGGATTTCCCTACGCGGCTATAGTAGCTTGGGAATTACGCCACCGCTGGTTTACACTGCCTGAGCGAGCCAATTTTACTGGACTGGCTTTGCTGGTGACAGGGGGTATTTTTTACCTTAGCCACCTGCCGAACTTGATGAATCTTTCGCTGCCTATCATGCTTTGCAGCATCGCGCTTGTTTCCAAGGGGTTAGCAGGCGTCAGGCTAATGAGCTTTCCACTTTTGTTTGTCGCACTGGCAACACCTACCGCATTTCCTTATCTTGTTGTTCCCTACTTATTACCCTTGCAGGAGTTTATTGCTTCGGTTGTTGGCTTCCTACTAATGCAGCTCAGTATGAACGTCACCGTCGATCAAATATATGTTTTGGTGAACGATCGTCTGGTAGAAGTTGCCCCCTACTGTGCCGGACTTAAAATGATGATGACTTCTGTGTATGTAGGTTTGATAATTCTGCACCGAACAGGAAATATTTTCTCTCGGACAAAAACTATCGTGCTATTGGTCGGCGCAGCGCTTCTCAGCGTCATTGGCAATATCATCCGCAACACGCTGCTATCTTACTTTCACGGCACTGACAACACCGCCATGTTCGACTGGCTCCATGCTAGCTGGGGTGGCGATGTCTTCTCGGCATTGCTACTATTTGGCGTGTTGCTGATGATGAAAGGCATAGATAAATTTACAGATTCTATTGAAACTAACTCAGCGAGCGATCACAGTCAACCCATTGCTTTCTAACCACTTGTGACAGCCCTTTCTACTGGCTCAATTAAGTCAGCAAGAAAGCCGCAAGGCAAGCTACGCTATAGTCTGAAATGAGCATTCTTCAGCCCTGGTTTCTGCCTGTTGTTTTTACATCTCGGTTCTTATTCTTTAGAGGTATTCATGCATCGTCATTTCTTCAAATCCAAAGTTTTGGCACTCAGTTTAGCGGTTACTAGCTTGGTACTCGCTGGCTGTACGGCTGCTGAGGATTCGCGTATGTCAGCGACTTCATCGCCCGAAGATGTGGCGATCGCTCAGGCGACTTTGGCCAGCGAAATCACGGTGTTTCGGAGTCCTACCTGTGGCTGTTGCGGTCAGTGGATAGAACATGCAAAAGCGGCTGGATTCCAGGTAAAAGATGAAGTCACTGAGGATATGGACGCGATTAAGCAACGATATGGCGTACCGCAAAGCCTGACTTCTTGCCATACTACCGTCGTCGGTGACTACGTTGTGGAAGGACACATTCCGGCTAAAGATGTGCAGAAGTTGTTAACTGAGAAACCAGATATAGCTGGAATCGGTGTACCTGGAATGCCCATCGGCTCCCCAGGGATGGAATCAGGCGACTATACAGAACCCTACACTGTCTTTTCATTCACAGAATCCGGTGAAATAGATGCTTTTGCCGAGCACTCATAGCCCTGATAAACATAGTCCTTGTAGAAAAAATTAGTCGCCATCAAACAAACATGAACGAACAGCTAAGCAGCCGATCAAAGTCTGGCAGGTCAAAGTCTAAACGTCGCGCACCTAAGCAGTCCAACGTACTCAAGACAATTTTGGGGCCAGTAGGATTAGCAGCGCTGATGGTTGGATTGATTGCCGTACTAGCCTACCGGAACCGCCCAGAACAGATAGCCTTTGAACCTGATACGACAGCAGGCCAAGCTGCCCTAACTGCCGTCGAAACCTCTCCAGATAAAGGGCGTAAGCACGTTGAGCCAGGAGAACCAGTGGACTATGGAAAAGACTTTCCGACCTCTGGCCCTCACGATCCTAATCCGGTAGTACCCGGTGTGTACTCGCAGGCGCAGCGCCCAGAACAGCTTGTGCACTCGTTAGAGCATGGCAACATTGTTGTTTATTACGACAAGCCAGGGGCTAAAGCAACGAAGGCATTAAAGAGCTGGGCCGACCAGTTTCCGGGAGCATGGGACGGTGTTGTAGTAACGCCCAAAGCAGGTTTAGGGAAAAGCATTGTGCTGACGGCTTGGACAAAGCAGTTGAATCTGACCAAGTTCGACTCCGAAGCGGCAGCTAGCTTTATTGATGAGTATCGCGGGCGCGGGCCGGAGAACCCGGTACGGTAGCCAAAAGCAGGTTACGAAGAAGCGCTATGAAAGAACTGATTAAGGGACTGAGAGAGTTTCAAAGTAGCTACGTTCCAAGACATCTCGATCTGCTGACAGATCTGGCTCAAGGGCAGCATCCTCGGGTACTTTTTATAGCCTGCTCTGATTCGCGGGTGCCGCCTGAACTCATCACACAGTCGGAACCGGGCGAGCTGTTTGTGCTTCGCAATGCGGGTAATATTATTCCGCCCTATGGTGCGACGAATGGTGGCGAAGGAGCCACGATTGAGTACGCCATTAAAGCACTGAATATTCAGCACATTGTTGTATGCGGACACACCACTTGCGGCGCGATGAAGGGGTTGTTGCAGATAGGCGAGCTAGAAGCTAAGATGCCGCTGGTTTACAATTGGCTAAAACACACCGAAGCGACTCGCGAGCTGGTAGAAGAGAATTACGGTCATCTTAACAAAGCAGACAAGCTTTCGACGCTGATTGCTGAGAACGTGTTGACTCAAATTGAGAACTTACGAACGTATCCTTCGGTGCGATCTCATCTCCACACAAACGAACTCGCCATTCACGGCTGGATTTACAATATCGAAGACGGCTCTGTGCTCGCCTACGACCGGGAAGACCATAGATTCATACCTCTATTTGAAACATACGACCCTTCTAACGACGGCGCAATGTACGATCAGCTAAGGGAACCCTCCCAGGAATATTTAAGACTTTCTTCTGCGCAGCGCGACCGGATCTATCGTGGGTCTACAGTTTGACTCGAATTTGTTTTATAGGATAGCTTTTGAACACAGCGCGTCTACGAACAAAAAATAAAAGACTAGCCAAGATAACAGTGACAATCCGGTTTCTCAATGAGAGAAGCCGCCAGTCGATTGAGCGCTACTGCTGCTAAGAGTCCGCCGCCTGACGCGCCTTCTGTTGTAATGTAGGGGACTTTTAGCTGCCTCAGTCGCCGTTTTGCTACAGGAGCATGGCTAAAGCCAATAGGGAGACCAATCACCAAGGCAGGCCGACGGTCTTTAGTTTCAATCACTTCACAGAGCTTGATCAACACGGATGGAGAATAACCAACAACCCAGATATTACCGTCAGCCAGATCGCTAAGCCGCTGGTGCCAACTATCATTTTGCCAAAGCGTTCGTTCAGCGTCAGCAACTGTATCTACATGAGGATCGTCTAGTAAGGTTTCTGTTTGACAGTTCAGATGCGTTAGGCGAGTTCGATCTAAGGCGGTTGAAATCGCACTCACGTCGCTCACAACGGTGCAACCCTTCGACAAATTCTCTCGGGCGGCTTTGATGGCGTCGGGGCTAAAGCGAACAAAGGCTGCTAGGCTGACATCGCCACAGGCCAAAACCAAGTGAGAGATGACGTCTACTTCAATCTCGGGGCGCTGCGAAAGATCGGGTAGCAGGCGTTCGAGCGCCTCTTGAAAGTTTTCAGGATGGTGGCCGGTCGCGGCGTCTAACTGTTGCCAAAGGCTATCGGTTAATGACTGTACGGTTTGAGTTTCGGCGGTCAGGTGTTGCAGTTGGGCGATCGCGTTTGCTGGCGTGGATTGGCAGGTGCGATCGCGTCCAAGAATGCCTTCTAACGCACTCGCCGTTTGTCGTAACTTAATGAGCTGTTGTAGAACAACCTGATACTGCTGCTGGAGCTGATCAGTCAGCCGATCGGGCTGGGCCGATACGGGAACAGCCGCCAGCATTTGTTTGATATGAGAAAGCTGAAAACCTTGCTGCTTAAGCGCCATGATCCGTCGAAGAGATTGCATATCTGTCTGACTGTACAGGCGATAGTTACTGCGAGATCTCGCAGGCTGCGGCAGTAGACCAATCTGATGATAGTGCCGAACCATGCGCGGTGTAACGCCACAGCCAACGGCTTGAGTCAGTTCTTTAATCGTGAGCATTTTTAAAGCGAGCGTTGCAAATAGTGAGGAGTGGAATAGGTTAACTTTTTACGCTATTTCTTGACCTTAACACTTGTGTCAATGTTTATCGTAATTATTTGAATCGCGAGATGAACGCTATGACTGCTCCATTAGCCATGACTTTGAAAGCGCAATCGCGGCGCTGGATAGAAACCTACCCCGAACTCATAGCCGCCCTCCTTTGTGCGTTGCTCACGTTGACGGGCTGGATTGCTCTGAACGGAAACTGGCTAGGGCTGGGCGTTTGGATATTGCTCGCTGCCTATGTGATTGGCGGATACGAGAGTACTCGTGAGGGGCTGACCACCCTTTGGCAAGAGAGAGAGCTAGATGTTGATCTACTGATGATTGTGGCAGCAGTAGGGGCCGCAACTTTGGGACTGTGGCAGCAGGAATACTATTTGCTGGTCGATGGCGCAGTGCTGATTTTGATTTTTGCGATTAGCGGCGCACTAGAGGGCGTAGCGATGCATCGTACAGAGCGCAACATTCGCGGGCTGATGCAGCTTGCTCCGGATACTGCGCGGATGCTATGCGCGGGGCAAGAAGAAACGGTGGCGACTCAACAGTTGCAGGTGGGCGATCGCATCTTAATCAAACCCGGCGAACTCATTCCGACTGACGGCATTGTCAAAGAAGGAAGCAGCACCGTCAATCAGGCTCCGATTACGGGAGAATCTGTTCCGGTTGAAAAGGCGCTAGGTGACGAAGCTTTTGCAGGCACGATTAACGGCAGTGGTGCGCTTGTTCTAGAACTCCACAAATCGCCCGAAAGCAGCTTAATTCAACGGGTGATAAGACTGGTCGAGGAGGCCAAAACGACCCAGCCGCCCTCGCAACAGTTTTTAGAGCGGTTTGAGCGCGGCTACGCCAAAGTGGTTGTTATTTCGGCACTGATGCTCATCCTCATCCCTCCTTTTCTGTTGAACTGGGATTGGGAGACCACCATTTATAGAGCGCTAGTCTTTTTGGTAGTCGCGTCACCCTGCGCTTTAATGGCAGCGATCATGCCGACGCTGCTTTCTGGAATTGCCCAGGGTGCGCGGCAGGGAATTTTGTTTAAAGACGGCGCTCAGTTAGAAAACATCGGCCGACTGCGGGCGATCGCCTTCGATAAAACCGGCACCCTCACCACTGGAAACTTACAGGTGTGCGATCTAGTGCCTGCTAATGGCGTTACCGATCGTCAGCTACTACAAGCTGCGGCCTCGCTCGAAGCCTACTCAGAACACCCCATTGCACAGGCAGTCATTTCTACCGCTCAAAAGCAGCAGCTCTCACAATTACCGGTAACAGCCGTGCAAGCTCAAGTCGGTCAGGGAATCTCTGGCACCTTAGCCGGAGATCTAGTCAAGATAGGCAAGCGATCTTTTGTCGCGACTGGTGACCCCAAGGCAAAAATCGAAGCGACGCTTGACCGCGCTAGCCAGCAGCTAGAGGCCGAAGGTAAAACCGTTATCTGGGTTAGCCGACAGGCTAATAAACAAGATTGTGTGCTTGGGTTGCTTGCGATCGCTGACCAAGTTCGCCCTGAGTCTGCTCGCCTGTTGAACGGACTAAAGCGAGTCGGCGTTATCACAACGGTGATGCTAACGGGCGACAATGCGGCGACGGCTCAGAGTGTTGCTCAAGCGGTAGGCATAGACCAAGTACACTCGAACCTGCTGCCAGAAGACAAAGTTGAGGTTGTGAAAAGATTGCAGCAGCAGTACCGTACGGTTGCGATGGTGGGTGACGGCATCAACGATGCGCCAGCGTTAGCTCAGGCATCGGTAGGGATTGCTATGGGCGGCACTGGTTCTGATATGGCCTTAGAAACCGCCGATATTGTGCTGATGGCCGACCGATTAGAGAAGCTAGAGCAAGCCATTCGTCTAGGCGTAAAGTCTCAGCGAATTATTAAACAGAACATCACGTTAGCGCTGATCTCCGTTGCCTTCTTAATCGTTGCCAACTTTTTTGGTGACCTTACGCTACCGGCTGGCGTCCTCGGACATGAAGGCTCCACGCTGTTAGTTACGCTGAACGGTCTGCGGTTACTGAAATCTAGTTAAAGCTCGCTAGTAGAAGCGTATACAAGGAGATACAGACCACGAGATGTAATAGTTGATTCGACTATGGCTTTAGGGATTGTTCAAAAACTCCCATCATGGCCGTGAGGAGTGTTTTGATGCCAATGTAGATGTGTATGAGGTTGTGGGAGTAAAGTACTCAAAGGGTGCTTGTGTTGATGAAACTCGTCGTGGGTATGGTGATGTTCGTGGCAATAGCTTTCCTGGAGACGCTTTTGTGCCTTGGGATTTAAAGCGAGCTGAACGATTATCAGGAGAGCTAAACCAATCAGACTACCCGAAAGAAAAGGTAGCTCTTTTTGGTAGCTGCCAAACCAGCCTGCCAAGGGATAGGAGAACATCCACCAGAGATGGCTCCAGGCAAACTGTGCGCCGTATACTCTGCCTTGAAACTCGGCGGGTGTACGGTCGGCAAGTAAGGTTTGCGCCGATACGTTGACGAGCGTTTGACCCGCGCCGACAAGTAGCCATAGCAAGAGCAAAAGAGAGAGGCCCACATAGCTAGCGGGTATTAGTGCAAGAGTGGTTAAAACAGCGCCAAACAACATTGTCGTTGAGCGCCTCCATCTTTGATTCAATAAGCCAACCATAGCGGCTGATAGGGTCGCTCCAATGCCAAAGGCGCTCATTGCCCAGCCGTATTGGATGCTGCTGAGCGCAAGGGTTCCTTGAACATACCCGACGGTGTTTACCAGTACCTGAGCGCCTGCAACGGAAACGACGAGCTGCATGGCTAGGGCGTAGCGCAAATAGCGATCGCCGAGCAAGCGAGTAGTGCCTTCTCGAACATCCTGCCACTTTTTGTTGGATTTAGCTGTTAGAGGACTCTGCTCGTCAGAAGGTGTAGCGTTCTCTTCGACTGTCTGGGCAACTCTTAGCTGACCCGGTAGGGTAATGATAAGAATCGCGGCGATTAGAAAGGTGAGCGCATCCAGAAAGAAAATTTGCCTAGCACCGACAAAGAGCGCGATCGCACCCGCAATTCCAGGGCCAAGGACGCCCAAAAGCTGATAGGTGGCGCTCGATAGTGCGATCGCCTGCGGATACTCTTTCTGCCCGGTTACCAGTGGAATGGTGGCCTGATAGGTCGGGGTGAAAAAGGCGTTAAACACATTTAAGCTAAGAATTAGCACATAAATTTGCCAGATGGCGTTGACAAATGGCAGCAGACTGATGATGCACATTCGAGCTAGGTGAGTAATCACCAAAATCGCTTTGCGGTCGAGGCGATCAGCAAGCACCCCGGCAAGCGGTGACAGCAGAACAAACGCAGTCACTCTCAACGTCAGTGCAATTGATAGCACAACCGCTGAGTCTTTTCCTGCCAGCTCAAAAGTCAGCAGGGCTAACCCGAGCCAAGTGAGGGCATCTCCCAGCAAGCTCGTCGTTTGGGCCGCGTACAAACGGGCAAAAATCGGATTGCGAAGGCTAGCGAACAATGGGAATCGCTGCATAGACTTTACACCTTGATTGAATTCTGTTTGTTCCGTAGCACTTTTAATGCCCCGATAGACTGAGTTCTTCAGCTAACACCTGCTGATAAATCTCTGCTAGATAAGGACTCATCGAATTAGTTTCAATGCCAAATCCTAAACTTGTCCAGGTGCCCGACAGCAGTCTGAGCACTTCCTCAATCTCTCCCTGTTGGAGTAAAGCAGGAATACTTACCGACCACACAGACTCATCTTTTAGCCAATAGTACGCTACTTTATCTTGATACTTAGGTGCAAAACTATATTCTGTTGAATCTTCAGCGTAATAATAAGGATCAGGATGATAGATTGAGGCTTTTTCCACCCAGGTTGAGGTAAGGAATTGATATCGTCCAGCGGCAGTCGAACAATCTCCCTGATTGATGCCGACTGTAATGGGCATACAGATGTCAGGATGCTGTGCTAAGTCGTGAATGTGGTCGCCACCGTATAGCAGCACATAGGGATCTGCTGCGTTAGATTCGCTGGCAGAGATAGTTCTCATAAGCGCCCGCACGTAAGGATCGCCTGCTGTCATAGCTAGATTCGGAATATCTCCGAAGGGCGATTGTTCATGAGTATGGGGTTCTTTTCGACTAAGGCTGACAAAAGCCGCGACTAGCAGCATACCTGTCAGCAGGCCACTCGCCCATCGCTTTGAATTTTTAGGAAAAGACCACCGATTTGATGGGTTTAGTTGGCTGCGGGCTGTTGCTTGGAGATAGGTGTTCTGTTGCGTCATTTGAACCTGAAATATGCAAGGGTTACACAGTGATTTAAGCGTGGCTCGCCTCTCCCAATTTTGGGAGAAGGGCTAAAAAGGTGAAGGTGCCAGAGCACTATTATAGCTCTACTCCTACCGTAGGCTGTGGTCTTGGATTCACCGAAAAGCCATTGTTAACAAGGCGCTCTTTTTGCTTGGGCATAAGCCGCTTACCGAACTGAGCGTAAAGCGCCGGAATCACCAGCAGCGTTAACGCGGTGGACGTGAACAATCCGCCCAACACCACAATCGCCAGCGGTTGCAGGATTTCGTTCCCGGCTCCATTTGCAACGGCTAGTGGCAGCATCCCTAAAGCTGACGTGAGCGCCGTCATCAAAATGGCATTTACCCGGTCGAGAGATCCTTTGACAATGACATCTTTGAAAGGCATTCCTTCGGCAAACTTGCTGTTGTAGTTGTCTACCAGCAGCAAACCATTGCGAACGGCTACGCCAAACAAGGTGATAAAGCCAATGAGTGAGGCAATCGAAATCACACCGCCGGTTAGAGCGATGGAAACAATTCCGCCCACCAGCGCCAGCGGCAGATTGATCATGATGGCAATCGTGGCAGGCCAAGACTGCACGGCGAAAAACATCAGTATCGCAATGACGATTGCCGCCAGAATGCTGAAAATCAACAAATTGTTAGTGGCGTTTTGTTCCGCCTCAAACTGTCCGCCGTACTGAATAAAGTAGCCTTTGGGAAGCTGAATGTTTTGCTTAATCTGAGCTTGGATATCGCCCACAACGCTGCCTAAGTCACGTTCGGCCACATTGGTAGAAACCACAATCAGCCGAGACACATCCTCCCGATTCACGATGTTGGCACCCATGCCGTAATCGACCTGAGCGACGCTACCCAGAGAAATTGACTCACCTGTGGGGGTAAGTAGCGGAATGGCGCGGATTGCATCCAAGCTGTTGCGAGCAGATTCTGGCAGCGAAACGGCAATGTCGATGAGCTGCTGATCTTCTGAAACCTGCGAGACGACGCGACCATTTAGGGCAGTTTCGACAACCTCTGAAAGCTGGCCCATTCTCAGTCCATAGTTAGCAGCGGCGTCACGATCATACTGAATTTGGATTTGACGAATGGGTAGCTGTGGTTCGAGCTGCAAGTCTACAATGCCAGAAATGGGTTCGATCAGATCGCGCACCTGTTCTCCAATGCTGCGGAGTTCGGCTAGGTCGGGGCCAAATATTTTGATGGCGATCGCACTTCTCACCCCAGAAAGCACCTCATCCATTCGGTGAGAGATAAACCCACCAATATTAGGAGCCACCCCAGGCAGCTTCAGAAACGCCTCACGCAGTTGTTGAACACTGGCTTCTCGGTCTTCGAGTGCAAGGTCGCTCAGCTCCACATCCACATGGGCCATGCTGACACCAGCGCCATCGGCATCTCCAGGCGTACGACCCGAGCGCACCTGCACCCATTCGTAGAGCGGATTGTCCTGAAGTGAGGCCGAAAGTGCCTGCCCCGCCCGATTGGTCATATCTAAAGAAACGCCAGGGAACAGCACCATGGAGTTGACCATAGATTTTTCCTGAAACTTCGGTAGAAAAACCCGGCCTAAGGAGGGCACCACCGCGCAGGAGGCGACCAGTGAAGCCAGTGCAACTCCCAAAATGAGCTGGGGCGATCGCATCGACAGATTCAGCAAAGGGCGATACATCCGCTCTGCCCAGCGAGAGACAGCGCTGCCCTCTTGTGGCAGGGTTTGATTTGCCAGCAGCAGCGCACACAGCGCGGGTGAAAGGGTCATGGCCACTATGGTTGAAGCCGCAATCGAGAGTAAATAAGCCAGACCCATTGGCGCAAAAATTCGGCCTTCTACCCCGGTTAAGCTAAAGATTGGCGCGAAAACAACAACAATAATGACCGTTGAAAAAATCACTGACCGTCGTACCTCTACGGAGGTGCGGTACACCACCTCAAACGGGTGCTGAGGATTGCCCTGGGCCTGATTGATTCGCAGTCCGCGATAGCAGTTTTCCATATCTACAATCGAGTCATCGACTACCGAGCCAATAGCCACGACTAAGCCGCCCAGCGTCATGGTGTTAATGCCCAAGCCAAAAGCTTTCATAAACATCAGGCCAATCAACAAAGATAGAGGAATCGCACTCAGCGTGATTACCGCTGTCCGCCAGTTCATCAAAAACAACAGCATGATAATTGACACAATAACTGTGCCTGCAATCAAAGAGCTGCTGACGTTGCGAATGGCTGTATCAATAAAGCTGGCTTGGCGAAACGTTCTGTGGAGCTGAACATCAGCCGGAAAGGTGGGCTGCAAAGACGCCATAACCGCTTCAACGGCGTTGGTCACGGTTGGCGTATCGACATTCGGCTGCTTGTTGACCATGAGCACCACTGCCGGTTTGCCGTTAAAGCTCGCGTCGCCGCGCTTGAGAGCCGCCCCGGTTTTTACTTCTGCAACGTCCCTGAGCAAAATGGGTGTGCCGTCTTCTTTTACCTTCACGACAGACTTTTGCAAATCTTCAACAGACTGTACCTGCCCGATGCCGCGTATCAGTAGTTCTTGCCCACCGCCAATCAAAAAGCCGCCGGGTGCGTTGGCACTGGCACCTCTGGCGGCGTCGGTCACTTCGGTAAGCGAGACATTGAGCGATCGCAGCTTAGCCGGATCAACCAATACCTGCTCCTGCCGCTCATCGCCGCCATAAATGGTGACATCTGTAACCCCTGGCACCGACATAATTTGGTTGCTCAGCGTGACTTCTACCAAACGGCGCAAGTTCATTAGGGACGTTTGCCCCGACTCATCTACCGTAAAGGCATATTGCAAAATGGTGCCTAGCGGTGAAGCCAGCGGCGAAATTTCGGGCGCACTGATGCCTTCAGGAAGCTGACTGGAAACCTGTTGCAGTCTTTCGGTCACGGACTGACGCGCTTGGTAAATATCGGCATTTTGATCAAACACCACCTGCACCATCGACAGCCCCACTTTAGAAGATGAGCGCACGGTAGTCACCCCTGGCAACCCATTCACCGCACTTTCAATTGGCACGGTAATTTGTTCTTCAACTTCCTCGGGGGCCAGTCCAATCGCTTCCGTTTGCACATCGACCTGCGGCGGTGCGAATTGAGGAAACACATCCAGCGGCATTTGCGTGATGGTAAAAATGCCCCACAGGGTTACCAAAATGGCCCCTACGACAATCAGCCACCGCTGAGCAATTGAGTTTCTTAGCGTTTTGTTTAAAAGTGAGTCAAACATTTTAAGTTAGTAGTCTCCTTTTTTGTAAGAAGAAACACCTTTGTTTTTGCGGCCTTTGCCCATAACGGTAATCGCACCCACCAGCAACGCACCTACCGCCACAACAGCCGCTAAAATGCCCATCGGGAAACCGCTATCTGAGTCTGGAGCTGAGTCTGGAACTGAGTCTGGAGCAGACTCACCTGCCTGGGCGGTCAAGTTGCCCGCTGCATCGTGGCTGTGGGGAAGACCTTGGGCATCTGCCTGCGCGTGGGTAGAACCGCTCGTAGACGCCAGCGATTCTGCCGTCGCTGGGCTTGCAGATGCCTGAGCCGGTTGGGTTTTGCGCGATTCGGCATAGAGCGACAAGCCGCCTTGGGTCACGAGCTGTTCGCCCACTGATAGACCTTCTGCAACTTCAATCAGCTCGCCCTGGCTGGCTCCCGTGGTAACCGGCACCGGCTCATAAAAGTTCTCATATTGCACGAACACCATTTCCTTGCCGTTGTCATCCACCAGGGCTGTCACCGGAATCAGCACCGCCGCGCTGCCATCGGTAGCAGACTCAATCGGGGAAACGTTAATCCCTAGCATGGAATCTGTCTCGGCGTTCACCGCAACTCGATTAACGCCGCCCTCTGCCTGAAATTCGTCGCCATGGCCCACATGGGCAAACGCAATGCTAGGCGCTCCTAACAGCAGGCTAACGGTAAGCAGAGAGCTGGCTATACGACAGGGTTTCATGGATTATTTCCTCACTATTTTTTAAGTCACTCGCGTGGAGCAAACACACTATCGCAGAGGTGAGATGAAAATCAGGTGAAATGGCGATCGCTTCTGTAGAATCAATGGCGTGGACAGGAAAAAAGAGCGGCTATGCGCGTTTTATTAGTAGAAGACGAATCCGCCTTGGGTGAGGCCATCAAGCGGGTGCTGGTGAATGAAAACTACGTGGTGGACTGGGTTCAAGACGGGCTAGAAGCTTGGCATTACCTGGAAAATCCTTGGACAGAATACACCGTAGCCATGCTGGACTGGCTACTGCCGGGGCTATCTGGACTGGAGCTATGTCGGCGGCTGCGATCGCAACAAAACCCACTCCCAATCCTCATGCTCACCGCCCTGGGCCAACCCGCAAAACGCATCGAAGGGCTAGATGCGGGTGCCGACGATTACCTCGTTAAACCCTTCGTGATGGATGAGCTGTTGGCCCGACTGCGCGCCCTCCAACGGCGATCGCCCCAAGTCCAGCCCCAAACATTTTCCTCAGGGAACTTCACCCTCGATCCAACCAACAGCACCGTCTCAGTTCATTTGCCAGCACAGCCCACACAGACACTAGCCTTGACTCGAAAAGAGTTTCAAATTATGGCTTATCTTATGCAGCGGCCCGGTCAGATTGTGGCGGGTAGTAAGCTCAGGGCGCAGCTTTGGGACGTGGATTCTGAGGCCATGAGTAATGTGGTGGCAGCCCAAATACGTCTGCTGCGACGCAAGTTTGACGCCGAGGGCTGCGTTTGCCCGGTGGAAACGGTGCGTAGTAAGGGATATTGTTTTTCAATTTAAAAGCATGGCTAAACAATCCCTATTTCGCAGCAGTCGCCTGCGGCTTTCGCTCTGGTACGCCGGGGTGATGGCCGTAATTTTAAGCCTGTCGGGACTGGGGGCTTACCGCGCCCTGATTCAGTCCAACTGGGCCGCACTAGAGCGAGAAATTGAATCGAGTGCGGGCACCTTGCACGACAGCGTGGAGCCTTTGCTGCCTTCTAACACAGCGCCCGTCACGCTCTTGCAAAAGATATTTCCTGAGCTGTGCCTAGTCGGGCGACCGTGCGATCGCACCCCGACTTTGATCCAGCGGCATACCCTTGGCGTGAGCGATCGCACCACCTACTACATTCGCCTGTTTAATTACAAAGAAACACTGCTTGGATTCTCTCCTAATCAACCCTCTGAGCTGCCCGCAACTCTGGTTAAAACACCCTGGCAAACCTTTGAGTCTAAAGACGGCAATCGCTATCACCAATTCACTATTTTGCTACATGGCGGAGAGACAAGCTCGTCTGAGGCGAACTGGGGATACTTACAAATCGGCCGATCATTAGCTGAATTTGATGCTGAAAATGCCCGCATTCAAAATATTTTACTGATTGGATTTCCACTAATGTTAGCCATCATTGCAGCTTCGAGCTGGTGGCTTTCGGGCCTTGCTATACGACCCATTTATGTGTCCTACCAACAGCAACAACAATTTACAGCTAATACCGCTCACGAACTGCGCACACCGATTGCCAGCTTGTTGGCAACCATTGAAGCATTGAGAAAAGTTCCCCCCACCTCTCCCGAAGATGCCAACGGCTTGCTTTCTCAAATTGAAAAGCAAGGTCATCGTATCAGCAGACTATTCAACGATTTACTCAATCTTGCCTACATTGAACAAACACCCGTTTTGCCGCTGCAACGCTGCTGCCTCAATGACATTGTGATTGACTTGATAGAAGAGTTTTCAGAACTAGCCGATGGGACTGACATTCAGCTCTCCAGCTATATCCCTGAACGTTCTATTAACGTGATGGGCAATGAGCCACAGCTCTACCGACTCATTTCAAACTTGATGGCCAATGCCATTCAGTACACACCTAAAGGCGGAACAGTCACGGTCAGTCTCGAACGGCGCGATCGCACTGCTTATCTCCATGTGAGTGATACCGGAATTGGAATTGAATCCGGTGAACAAAAACGTATTTTTGATCGGTTTTATCGGGTCAATCGCGATCGCTCACGCCAAACGGGAGGCAATGGACTAGGCTTAGCCATTGCTCAAGCGATCGCCCAGGCTCACAACGGACGATTGACTATCGAAAGCCAACCCAGCAAGGGAAGCACGTTTACGCTACAGATAGCGACACTGGCTTTCGAGTCATCTTGATTGGCAACAGCATAAAAAGTTTTTAGAGCTATGTATGATGGGCGTTATCGATGTTCAGGCATAGTCTTTGTTGTCCTCTAGCAGAGAAAAATTAGGCACAATTGCATTCGTTGAACACTGATAGCGGTAACTCATGAAACGTCGTCAATTTAACCGCCAGCTTTTAGGCGCGATCACTGCTGCATCAAGTGTGCCGTTACTGTCTCGATGTGCTCAAAACAACAATGTAAGTCGCAACCCAATCATGAGACGCATCAGCAGTGTAGAAGGCTTGCTAGATCTGTCGCTGACAGCTAAAACACAAACGCAAGTCATCGCTGGGGAGCCTTTAGAGCTATTTACCTACAACGGTCTGGTTCCTGGCCCGATTCTCGAAGCCCGTTCAGGCGATACGGTTCAACTAACCTTAATAAATGAGCTGAGTAGCCCAACCAACCTCCATTACCACGGCCTGCATATTTCACCCGAGGTCGATAACGTTTTTCGGGAGGTGGCGGTAGGCGATCGCTACACCTACGAATTTCAAATTCCTGAAAAGCACCCTGCCGTTACAGCCTGGTATCATCCTCACTACCATCTCAACGTAGCGCCTCAGGTGTTCGGCGGATTAGCAGGGCCGCTAGTTGTTCGAGGTACGCTAGACGAGACGATATTCCTGAGATTCAACAGGCGGGTGAGGCTTTGCTGGTACTGAAAGATTTTGAGCCGAAGCTTCAAGATAATCCTGAAACGCTCTCGCCTTTGGCTAAACGGTGGGGGCGAGAGGGCAGCTTGCTCACAGCCAATGCTCAGCAAAATCCGGTGGTTGATTTACCTCAAAATGGTCTGCTGCGGTTGCGGCTAATCAACGCTTCGTCCTTGCGTATCTATCAGCTTCAACTACCAGAACATCCCTGGTTTTTGATGGCGATAGACCGAGGCGCGATCGCAGAACCCACCGAACTAGACACTCTCACGCTGTCCCCTGGGGAACATGTGGAGCTATTGATTTCGGGTAGCAGAGAACCTAGCAACTACGAAATTTTGAGCCTGCCTTATGATCACGGACTTTCTGAGATGACTGAGGCTATGGGGAAAGCGGCTGAGCGAATGCCGGGGATTGCGTTGTCACAGAAGAGGGCGATCTCAACCCTTCGATATGTGCCGAGCGATCGCCTTGAACCACTCCCACTACCCAAACAACTCATCCCAGTAGAACCGCTACCTAAGCCTGAAATCAGCCGTGAATTCGTGCTTAATCACGGGATTGATCGTTCAGCTAAATCAACTGGATTTATTATTAACAATCAGTCTTTTGTGATGGATCGCGTCAACACCCGCGTACGCCTCAATCAGGTCGAAGATTGGCATATCATCAACAAGGCCAGCATAGACCATCCGTACTGCAAAAATACATGCCTTTTGAGAGAGACTTATTTCACTCTGATTTCACATTTATACGAATGGCTTACCCCTGTTGTATCTCAACGTCTCTACTAGAACGATAGATCCTGACATTCAGCAATTTCTCTCTCGGGAAAGCGTCTCATAGTCGTGTTTTGTGCCATTATATCGAGCGATCCAGTGGTCGTTAAGACATATTCTTTTTACCCCTTGACTCTCTCCCTGACTAGAGGGTTTATATTAGTAGCACTGATACGATAAGTCACCCGAGACGACGCGTTAAGGCAACGTATCAGGTAGATAACACAAAACAAAGGAGTACATTATGAAACTACAACTCAACGTTCCCAACATGGCCTGTGGCTCATGCGCAAAGACCATTACCAACGCTATCAAAGAGGTCGATCAAAACGCGAAGGTTGAAGCTGATCCGAAGACAAAACAGGTCAATGTGGAAACTGAGTCTTCTGAGTCTTCTATCAAGCAAGCTATCAAAAACGCTGGCTACGCTGCTGCCTAAATTAGCGCTTACTGAAAATATCTACGAGATAGGAGTCCCCCTGAATGACCACAACGACCTTGAAGCTAAAAGGCATGAGCTGCGCGTCCTGTGCGAACAGCATTCAAACGGCCATACGACAGGTGCCGGGAGTCAGTAACGTTCAGGTTAACTTCGCGGCTGAGCAGGCCAGCGTTAAATATGACGAGCGCAACACTAATCTCGAAAAGATTCAGGCGGCGGTCGCGGATGCAGGATACGAAGCCAGCGAAAGAGAAGATTTAGGCATCGGTGAAGAAGACGCTAAAGAGCAAGAAGAGCGTAAATCTCAGCAAAAGGCTCTGTTAACTAAGACGGTTATTAGCGGCGTTATTGGTGTCGTGCTGATTTTAGGGACGCTACCGATGATGCTGGGTGTAGAGATCCCCGGCTGGCCAATGTTTTTGCACAACCCCTGGCTACAGCTTGTTTTGGCCACACCAGTCTTGTTCTGGTGTGGCCAATCCTTTTACGTGGGCGCGTGGAAAGCCTTCACGCACCGTGGGGCCAACATGAATACGTTGGTAGCCCTTGGGACTGGCGCAGCCTACGTCTATTCTCTCTTTGTTACGCTGTTCCCTGATTTTTTACTCTCGCAGGGACTCGCTCCTGAGGTTTACTACGAAGCAGCAGTGGTGATTATTGCCCTGTTGTTATTAGGCCGCTACTTCGAGAACCGTGCTCGTGGGCAAACATCGGACGCGATTCGACAGCTCATTGGATTGCAGGCTAATACCGCAAGAGTGGTACGTCAAGAGGAAGAAATTGATCTGCCGCTTGAAGACGTTGTTGTTGGCGATATTATCATTGTGCGCCCCGGCGAGAAGATCCCGGTTGATGGGAAAGTGACTGAAGGCACCTCTACGGTTGATGAGTCGATGGTGACGGGCGAGCCGGTGCCAGTGAAGAAAGAGCGGGGCGAGGAAGTTATCGGCGCAACCATCAATAAAACGGGCAGCTTCCGGTTCAAAGCTTCGCGGGTTGGCAAAGATACTGTGCTAGCGCAGATTGTTCAGCTTGTGCAGGATGCGCAAGGTTCAAAGGCTCCGATTCAGAAGCTCGCCGACCAAGTGACGGGGTGGTTTGTGCCGGTAGTAATCGCGATCGCCATAACTACCTTCGTCCTCTGGTTTGTCATCATGGGCAACCTCACGCTGGCACTCCTTACGACGGTTGGCGTCCTGATCATCGCCTGTCCTTGTGCGCTGGGTTTGGCAACGCCCACATCTATCATGGTGGGCACGGGTAAAGGCGCTGAAAATGGCATCTTAATTAAAGATGCTGAGAGCCTAGAACGCGCTCATAAGCTGCAAGCTGTTGTGGTCGATAAGACTGGCACACTGACCGAAGGAAAACCAACGGTTACAGACTATCTCACCGTCCGGGGAACCGCTAACAGCAACGAGATCAAGCTGTTACAAATGGCCGCAGCCGTAGAGCGAAATTCTGAACATCCGCTGGCTGAAGCGGTCGTCAACTACGCTGAATCTCAGGGCGTCAATAAGAAGAAAATGACCGGCGTACAAGACTTTGATGCAGTCACGGGCAGAGGCGTACAGGGTACGATTGACGGCCATCTGATCCAGATTGGCACTGAGCGCTGGATGCAAAGTTTGAATGTGGATACCCAGTCGCTTCAGTCCCAGCGTCAGGCTTGGGAAGCGGCAGCTAAAACGACGGCTTGGATTGCAGTAGATGGCAAAGCAGAAGGACTGATGGGAATTTCTGACGCGTTGAAAAAAACGTCGAAGCGGGCGGTGAGTGCGTTGCAGAAGATGGGGTTAGAAGTGGTGATGTTGACCGGGGATAATCAGCAGACGGCTGAGGCGATCGCGCAAGCAGTCGGCATTCATCGAGTATTTGCTGAAGTCCGCCCTGAGCAAAAGGCCGCGCAAATTAGGCAGTTGCAGTCAGAAGGCAAGCAGGTGGCAATGGTCGGCGATGGCATTAACGATGCGCCCGCGTTAGCTCAAGCCGATGTGGGCATCTCGATTGGGACGGGGACAGATGTGGCGATCGCAGCTAGCGATATCACGCTCATTTCCGGCGATCTGCAAGGCATCGTCACCGCCATTCAGCTCAGCAAAGCCACCATCGCCAACATTCGGCAAAATCTGTTCTTCGCCTTCATTTACAATGTCGCCGGTATTCCCATTGCCGCTGGCATTCTCTACCCTATTTTTGGCTGGTTGTTGAATCCGATTATTGCCGGGGCGGCGATGGCGTTCAGCTCTGTCTCTGTGGTGACTAATGCACTCCGCCTGAGAAACTTTCAGCCTAAAGGCATTCGTTAGAAAAGCCCGCAAGATAAGCCCGCAAGACAAGGAAGACACTTATGAAATTACGAATGAAATTACGAAATTCTCACAGCAAGCGATCGCTCAGCAAATGGATAGCTGGGAGTTTGCTGAGCATCGGTATGTTATTTGGAACTGCGCATACTGCCCGCGCCCAAATTTCTGAAGCCGATACCAATGAGTTCCAGCGCATCGAGCAACCACTGGGACTCAAAGCGGGCATAGCGGCGGCGGGCATCGGACTCATTGGTCTGGAGCTGTGGTGGTTTCTTTTTAGCAAAACCAAGGCACAAACTGCGCAAACGGCTGACGGCGTTCAGTCAATAGATGTGATGGTAGATGGTGGCTACTCGCCCGACCAGATTGTGGTACAAGTTGGCCAGCCAGTACAGCTAAATTTCTTGCGAAAAGATCCTAGCAGTTGTTTAGAACAGATTATTCTGCCTGACTTCAACAAAGCCATAGACTTACCACTTAATCAAACCGCAACCATAGAGATTGTTCCCGAAAAAGCAGGCGACTATATGTTTCACTGCGGTATGAACATGTTTCGTGGCACATTGACAGCGAAAGACAGCGCATAAGTGAATTGAGTCGATCTTATCCCTATTTCATATTTGTCTACAATGCTGGCTACAACCCTTTAGTGGAGTTTGAGTAGACATCTCGTTTACTAGCGTTACTCTTTTGGACACAGCCCTTTTGACCAGCGCTGAGACGTTGTTCGACCATAGGGTAATCGCTCACCCCAACTACTACGAAACAGAACTTCCTGAACAGGCTTCTCCCTACTTATAAACGGCAACCTAACCTCTCACTCGCATCCGCAAAGACTTTAGATGATACTGAGCAGGAGACAACTCATATAGATAAGGTTGACTCCGAGGCTAATGTCCCGTCTGCCAGCAACCAACAAGAAGACAGAACGGTTATTGAGGAGATTCGTCAACTCAAGAATTCGCCTCAACATCTGAGTCTGGATTGTTTGACGTTCTCTGTAGGCTTAATTGACAAGACTGACCACGCGCATTTTGTTCAGAATGCCCGATTTTCACTCTCGTTGTGATTGTGGAGCGAAGCTCACTTTAAATTAAAAAAAGACAGAGACTGACTCAAAAAGGCAATCTCTGTCATGGGTTCTCTCAAATTGCTCTTCGAGACTTTTGAAGCAAGTAATTTGGGCAACTAAACAGTCGATTAACGTTCGACTAGGAAAGCCAGCCTGAGCGCTGGTTGAGCTGTAGACCTGTAGACAGCGGCATAGAGCCAGCGCTTGACTGAAGTTCCGTTGAGTCAGAGCCGTTCTGGAAACTATCAGTTATTGATGGGTTGCGAATATCGAGCAAAATGTTAGCGACTTGATCTGCGTTAGGGGCTGCTGCCAACGCTTCAGCTAATTTATTGACCTCCTCATCTATGATGGCTTGAGCCTGCTGGTCAGTGGTAGCCGTATCTAGCCGAGAGAGAGTCGTTTCTAGGCCGTCCTGTAAAAGTTCAGAATCTTCAGAATCTGGCAATTGAGCCAGAACTGCTTGGATTTCTTTTTCTATAGTCGTTATGCCCGTAGACTGCTGAACGGTCGAAATGGCTGTCAGGGCTGAACTGTTTATAGTCTGAGGAGCGCTAGACACAGACGCATCAGATACCGGAACAATAAATGTAAAAGCAGAAATTACTAAGCAACCTACACACATAGACTTGAATTCTCTCGAAGAAAGAATAGTGAGCTACCAACAAAGCTTTGTCTGACAGCTCTGCATAAAGCACAAATATACCCTACGCAAAGAAAACATACCAACTGTACCTAATTAATATTGACTTTTTTTGTCGTTATTCGTCTACGGTCGTCGGTAAATAGTGCGGAAGGAACTATACAGGGATAGCGCAGCGCTAGAGCTGCGATAACTAGGCAAACTACATTCGGTAATAAGGCGAAATTTTATACAAGTCGGTGGTTGCCCCAACATCATAAAAGCTTCAATGACCCAGTGGAACTGCCAGGGTTTCCTTAACGATGACAGGGGGATACTCTATTACAAGTCCTTATTTGCACCGACTCACCCAAACTTCCTGAGTCTGGTAAAAGCTGCCGCGCTGTTCCATTGGAAACCCGCCAAGCAACGCTGCGATCCATACTTCCACCATCGGCATCTGCAACTGCCTTTGCAGATCCACCAGTCGCTGCGGCGCGTCCGTTTGCCCATCGGCGATCGCCCGTACCCAATCCGATACGTTCTCTGAATGGGAGACCGCCAGCGCCTGCCGCTTCAAATCCGTATCTTCTAAGCCGTCGATCATATCTAAGACAGATGTTTTCTCAACACTACCTACAACAGAATCCTCATCGGCTTTGGCTTCATCTGGGCGATCGCCAATCGTATGATACGAGCGCTGCACCAAATCAGAAAAATCTAGCTCTTGCGTCTGACGGGTCAGCCCTTGTAGCCAGTCGCCGTCCATCACTGGCCCTTCAGCATTGTGCGCATCCTGCCAATCCGCCCAGAGGACATCAGACTTCGCCTCGCATAGTCCCGCTAACCGCATCAATATGTCGCCTGCAACTCTAAGGTGCTCACGCTGCGATAGCCCAGCTAACTCACCTTCAAACCGCGACCAGAGACCGATCACATCTGCCTCTTCTGGCACTTCAGCAGCTTCGTCTAAAGCAAACTCCAGATTCAGCTCTAACTGGCGAACGTTATTCATTGCCTACCTCCGACTTATTCAGACGATCGCCCCACGGACAGCCCTTAATCGAACATTCAATCGGCTCTAGCCGAATCTCGTCCGCAAAAAAGGTAATACCGAATCTCGCGTTTAAATAGCTCATCACGTCTTTTTGAACGTACTTTTCTAGCTGCCGCTTGCGATAGCCCGCGCAGTGAATTGGGGCAACTTCCAGGACTTTGGCACCATCTTGAAACACCGAGGCTGCGATCGCATGAATCGGCGCATCTTTTCGCTTCTCGCGCCAGATATACAAATTCGCATAAGGCACCGACGCCTCTGCTACCGGCAGCGATACGGTCTCCACCAGACTTTCATCCATCCCCACTCCAGAAACCTGCTGCCGATACTCCGAACGACGGTTCTCATTTATCTCACGACGGTTGCGATAGTGCGATCGCCTACGCGGACAGCGCTTCTCGTTCCAGCAGCCGTCGCCCTTCGGCCCGTGAACCTGCTGCGCCTCACCCGCACTAAGCTGCGCACAGGCTATACACTTTTTGTTCGCTTGACGAGGCATGGATAATTAATCTCCTATCGAGATAGTATGCGACCGAGAATTTCCACTGCTGCTATGCCACTCCAAAAATCTGTCAATTAACGAGACTATCTACTCGACCTCCTCTCCAGCGGTAGCTATCACTTCCTCATATAGCTGAGCGCTAATCCGAAAGCCTGTCTCGCTGACTAGCTCATCTATGATTGGACGAATCGTACTAACTAAATTTCGCTTTTTCGCCGCCAGCAGGACGCCCAGCGTCCCAGTGATAGAAAGACCCAAACGACTGGCTTCTCTCCGACCTAAACGCTCATCAATGAGTAGCGCATCTGCACCTAGTTCTAGTGCTAGCGAGATCGCTTCTGACTCTCCCTTATCCAACTTGTAAACGGTTTGCAGCTCATCCACCAGAAAACTGTCTTGGCAAGGTTTGATCTCTAACCAGCTCAGCGACAAAACTGGAGCAATTCGAGGATCGTCTTGGGCACCTCTCCTTAACTCACTGGCGACCTCAGACGGAATGACTATTTGCCCATACAAAGTTCGCAGCAAAGCTAGCTGACCCACAATCGCTAACCCGCTCAGCGCTGAGGTATCGCTCACAACAATCACAGTAGTCCTTGAAGCTTCAGGTTTTCAATGTCCTCGCGGAACTCAGCGACATCATAGTGAACGCAGATATCCCGCTTCGCAATTAGGCGTTGAAAACGGATTTGCGACATATCCAGTAGCTCTGCCGCTTTCCCTAGACTCAGCTTGTCCTGCTGGAAGAGCAGCAGAATCACCTCTAAAAGAAGCTCGTCCTCTTTTAGTCCGCTAGCTGAGAGCACAGCGTCCGAAATAACTAGGCTCATCGACATCGACTCCTATAGCAGTGGCATAGATAGTATTTCAAGGATAGACAACGCCCGCGCTGGTTACCGGAGAGTATCTAGTGGCGCTGGTTAGACAGTAGCGAGCGCTGGAACGCTTATGGCTACAAGCTTTAGTATACCTCAACTCATCTGCTTCTATTTATAGTGTAATTTTTAGTGTAACCAATATAAGTTCACTTATTTAGGGTAGAATTAGAGCAGTTGAGGGGGTGGCCGTGCACTCTATGGCTTTACCGCTCGCTCAGATTTCAAATATAGGGAGTGCTTTTTCGATGCTTCGCGAGATGCCTGCGCCCAAATTTATCGAGATTGGTCAGCCAAAGGTCGTTCCACCCGTGCCGCCTGTCGATCTAAACTGGCAGCGGGTAGAGGAGTTCTTACGGGTGCGCGAGCTGGCTGCGAACACAAAGAAAGCATACGAGCGGCAGCTACAGCAGTTTTGCGACTGGGTACAAAAGCCTTGGCCGCAGGTGACCCACCGGGATATAGACCGCTACAAACAGCACCTGAAAGGGCTTCCTAGCAAGCGGGGTGGATCGCTATCGCCTGCCACCATCAACCAGTCCATTAATTCACTAAAGAGCTTCTTCAAGTGGCTAACCGTAAAGGACTACATTCCGCGCAACCCTACGCTAACCATTGAACAGGTCAAAGAACCGCCGAAGCCGCCGAAAGACTTAGCTCAGCCAGAGTTCGATGCGTTGTTTGATGCGTTGATCTACCGGGGGGAGTCCGAAGTGCGCGATCGCGCTATCTTACAGGTGCTCAGTCATGGACTTAGGGCCAGCGAAGTATCTAAACTCAATACACAGGATTACGACGGACGACGATTAGCCGTTCTAGATGCAAAGTGGGGCAGCGATGGGCGGGTGCCACTAAAGCCGGAAGCGATTTCGGCGCTGGATGCTTACTTAGGCTGGAAAGTGCGTCAGGGGTTTTCAACCGAGCCAGATGCGCCGTTATTCATTAGCCTATCGAATAACAGTAAAGGACAGCGCTTAGGCTACACAGGTGTTTATGACCTTATCAAGGACTTGGCTAAAGTGAGCGAGCTGGATGGCATTCATCCTCACCGGTTGAGACACACCTGCGCAACAGCGCTGGTGATGGCAGGTATGGATACGATGCTGGCGAAGCGAGTGGTGCGGATTAGCTCCGACCGGATTTTTGCCAGGTATAGCGATCGCGCACTCGACCTCAAGATGGAAGAGGCGTTTGACGAGCTATATGGCCAACCGAAAAAGGAAGTAACTGGAGAGGAGGAATGAGCTATCAATCAGAGACGCTAGCTATCCGCCAATATTTAGATCCGCTTACGCCAAGTCAGATGATGGCAGACTATACTCACACGGCATTTGCCTGCACCCAAAGTAATTGCCGTAACGTTGTCATCTGTACATCGCGCTACTACTCAAATCCCATCTAATGACGAAGATTATATTTAGTCGCAGTAAGCTGTATAGCCATCTCATGCGCGTAATCCATGTCATCTGTATAGAGCTGAGTAACCATGCTCTCGCAGAATTTCACAGCCTCTAATCCCTTCTCTTCAGAAATGTAATTGCGAGCGATTTTGGCATCGCCACGCATCAGCTCCCATTTCTGCTTCATCGCATCAGCTTTCATCCCAAACAATCCAACGTATACCTGATTCGTTCTGTCGGCATAGTCTTTGCCGTGAGCGCCGGTATCGTGAAGAACGTCGGTATAGTTCTTGCGAGTAGGCTTGCCTGATTCACGCGCTCGAATCCATCTTTGTGTAGCCCGTTCGTCTTTTGAAGTGAATGTGCCTTTAAGCGCGATGTTTGCTGACGAATAAAAGCCCGTAATCGCAAACCATCGTAGAAAGTTCGCGACCTTTTCTTTAGTAGCCTTACGAGTTTTACCAGGATTGACAAGGATATCAGTGGCTAAATCGAACCAGTCTCCGGCCTCTACGACCGTGTAATTATTTCCATCAGTTCCAACTATTCCGGTTACCCTGAACGCCTTGCCAGATGGGTTCTCTAGGTACTTGTCTATCCCTTTTCCGGTCACCCTATCAGTCAGCGTTTGCTGTGGAATTCCAATGTATTTCTGAGCCATGTTGAAGCCCAGTCCGAAGGAAGGTTGACCTTTGCCGAGACCATTCGGATCGATGATGATGACCTCAAACTCGTGGTCTACGTATGTAACAGTTATGCGGTCTCCTGCTTTTGGTGGCAGAGGCGAGCTACCGGCTTGTGGGCTTTCGGAAGTAGACATAGAATCTTAGTGTTGAAGGAAGTACTGATAGAACGGCTGCTAGCAAAATGAGTAATCAATGTTTTTCATAATATAGTCTCAGCGCGAGCCGGTAGCTAGCGTTTTATGCTGATCCTTATTTGATCGTTGAGGTAACTCAGATGGTATTTCGCCTTATCTACTAACGGAGCGATCACGATAGAACTTAGGCCGTAAACCAGCATGTCGCCGTGATCGCTCCGTTAGTAGGACTTTGGAAACTCTGCTCAGAAAGTGGTCTTTAGAGTGCCTACTCTTCCAATAGCAAGGACTCTAATTCACTGAGGAGTTTCTCGACACGCTTTCTCTTACCAGTTTGAGCAAGGGTATCCTGCGCCTTCCTAACTCGTTTTGCCATTGAGTCGAATCGCTTCACCAACTCACTATTCTTCGCCACAAAAGGATTCTTATTCGCTGCTAGCGCTTCTTGAACTTGGCCCTTGATGCTCCGAAAGGACTCGCCATTTTGGAGTGCTTTAGAAAGTAGTTTTTCGCGATCGCCATCGTCTTTAATCTTGCTAAGCTCCAAAGCCGAAGAGTAAGACAGGTTCTGCTCCAAGTGTGCGGTTTTAAGATCTATTGGCAAGGATAGGGTACGTAGATTCTTAGTGCGAAAAGTCTGCAAGCCTATACCGAATAAGGAAAGTAACTCTTCAATATTTCGTAGTTCGTCGCTCGGAGCGACGTCGCTCCGAGCAGTTTTATCCGAGTGTCCCTCTGTTTTGATAATGCTGATGATCTCATCGCGAGGCATTGCAAGCTTGACCGAAACGAAATTCAAGATGCCTTCAGTTTCCTCAAGCTTGCTCAAGTCCTCACGCTGGAGGTTTTCCATGAGTGCAAACTCTAGCGCTTCCTCATCGGTATAAGTATCGACAAGGCAACGGATTTCTTTGAGCTGAGCCTGCTGTGCAGCTCTCCAGCGACGTTCGCCCGCAACCAGCTCGTAAGTTCCATCGTCTTTAGGGCGAACGTTAAGAGCACCCCTAAAGCCATGCTCTTTGAAAGCTTCAGCTAAACTATCAATGCTTTGTTGAGAAAAGAACTGGCGAGGCTGGAATGGACTTTTGACTATCTTTTCTAATCGAATCAGCTCAGCAGCATTTCCATCTTTAGATCGACTGGATGGTTCTGACACCAAACCTCCCAAAATCCCCCTACCTGCTAAGTTGAATGATTCTTTAGAACTAGCTTTACTCATAGGGCGTCTCCAATCGCTTTTGCAATCGTCTTAATAGGAGCGATCGCACTGTGCTGAGGTGCGTACTTCGCTAAGGGCAAATGTGCGGCAGTAGCGTTTGCAAAGTCTGTCCGGCGGGGAACAGGCTCAAACACTATCGAACCCGCAAAACTGGGGTTGCTTTGTAGAGAGTGAAATACCTCCTTTATGGTCTGAAGTGCTCGCTTTGCCTGTGACGTTCGATCAAACATAGTTGGAATGGCTCCCAAAACTTTGAGAGAAGGATTTACTTCTTGGGCAATTTCGTATGCCGTTTGAAGCAAATTTATAGTCGCCTCCACCGACTTGTATTCGGTCTGGATTGGAATTAGCAAGTAGTCAGCAGCTACCAAGCAGTTGATGGACAGCAACCCTAAAGAAGGCGGACAGTCAATTAAAATTACATCGTATAAATCGCTAACTGTCGAGAGTGCATCGGCTAGCTTGTATTCGCGCCGCAACTCAGAAGCCAGCTTAAGCTCTGCTTGTGCCAAGTAGATATTAGAAGGGATTAGATCGCACTCAGCGCTCTCGGAAGCAACTGGGGCAACTTCCTTAGATAGCAATCCTTGATAGACAGTCAGCTTTGATTCCAGAGGACTAACACCCAAAAAAGTAGTCAGTGACGCCTGGGGATCCATATCAATGAGCAGAACCTTCTTTCCACAATCGTGAGAAAGGTGGTATCCCAAATTGACGGTAAGCGTAGATTTAGCTACTCCACCCGACATATTAAATAGAGCAACTACTTGGCTCATTACGTACGCCTTAATTGTCGTTTTCAGTTGATCTGCTGGCCTGATTTAGCTTCGGAGCTACGTAGCTCCGAAGCTGAAAGTTGTGCTACTCACAGACTGTATAGCTTAATAGGAGCATCCTATAACAATAAGGACTTCTATAAGGCAAATCGTGAAAAGCTGCATCGAGTATTAGGAGTCACAGGGCATCGATCCATTTGAGATGATCGCCTCTGTAGGCTGCAAATCGAGCGAAGCTACCGGCACGGATCACGATGTTATTGGCGGCTGTGTCTTCCTAGCGCTAATGTTACTAGGGCTGTGGCTTGCTAGGCATACCCAAAAAACAAACCCTGATTACGACATCTTTCGCTGATACTCACCCAAATTATTGCATTAAGGATTTGAAACTGCATGGTCTAGATAAGATCGCATCAATAGAGCGCTCTACAACGTCAGCGAAGCATCCAATTGGCTCAGCATAAGAATTCGTCTATAAAAAAGACCTGAACATTCTTCTCAAATGTGGGTTTCTTACTGTCGCCCGATAAAACCCTTATTGTGTGTTGCTATCGGCGAAGACAGCAGAAGTGTAGGATTCTATAGATTAGAAAATAGGCAGCGCTGAGCTATGACATAGCGCGATCATCAGCGCTGCCCATTGAGAAAAAGCCGAAGCTAGTTGAGCGCCAAGAGCAATCGAAGCAGCGGCAGAAGAAATGAGCTAAGGAGCGCGACTAGGGGATGGAGATGTAAACTATTAGGCCAATGAATAATCAATTCAATTCGCCTCTATTCACCTTTAACCGTTCGACCACCGCATCCGTTGCCTGGATTGAGAGATACTATTATGAGCTGTTCTCTTTTTGATTCAACTGTATCAAGACGCTATGACAGAGAAGGATTCGTCAGCAACTCTATTAGCAGCCATAGAGAAATTTCAGACTAGTGTTCATGCTTGGAATCAATGGCGTCTGGCTCATCCCAACATTTCAATCGCGTTGGTACGAGCAAATCTCAAAGGCGCTAATTTGAGAGGCGCTAACTTCAAAAAGGCTGACCTAAGAAGCGCAAGCCTTGCCAACGCTAGTTTCAGCAACACTAATTTTTCAAGCGCTGATCTTAGCAGAAGCAAACTCAGTAAGACCAAGCTGGGCGTAGCAGAGCTTGATGAGATAGGTTTTGGAGGAGAGCTACTTCGTACTGACAGCACATCTGTGTTTAGTAAAGTCTTACTCCGAGCACCTAATTTCGTTGAGATTGACTCGCAGAAAGTTGATCTTGGTGGTTTTGATTTACAAGGGGCCGACTTTAGTGGCGTTGTTTTAATCGAGGCCGACCTTAGTAGAGCTGTACTTAGTGGAGCAGACTTCAGTAATGCAGTTCTCGAAGAAGCCGACTTGAGAGGCACTGACCTAAGTGGAGCAAATCTGAGCGAAGCTACCTTTGATGGAGCCAGATTTGATAAAGCTGACTTGCAGGGCGTCTGTTTCAAAGGCGTCAGTCTTAGGAATGCTTGGCTTACTATGGCTGACCTGAGAGGCGTAGATCTCAGTAGGGCGAACCTATACGAAGCCAAGTTAATCAGAACAAATCTCAGTGGTGCTAATCTTACCGAAGCCACACTGAGTAGAGCTTATCTAGCTGAAACGGACTTTAGTCACGCCACTTTAGACAGAGCTGATTTGAGCGAAGCTGACTTGAGCGAGGCCGATCTGAGCGGGGCTACTCTAGTCGAAGCAAATTTAAGAGCCACGATGCTCACCGGTACTAATCTTGATAACGCAGATCTCAGCGAAGCTACACTGATGAACGTCGATTTCAGTGGATGGGATCTAAGAGCAGTCCAACTAAATAGAGCTGACCTCAGGTACGCTGATTTGAGCAGCGCCAACCTCAATGGAGTAGTTCTGGGTAAAGCTCTTTTCACAGAGACTTATCTCAATGGAGCTAGCCTCGATAAAGCTGATCTGCGCCAAGCTGACTTGTACAGAGCAGACCTCAGTGAAGCAACTCTTCAGGGTGCTAACCTCGGCGATGCTAATTTCGAGAGGGCGAATGTGTTAGGCACCGACTTTACTGAAGCTATCCTTACAGGAGCTTGCATAAAGGATTGGAATGTGAACCGCGCTACTTGTCTGAAGGGTGTCAAAGCTGATTTCGTTTATCGCGATCGCTCATCTGGTAGAGGAGGAGGGAAGTCAGAATTCACGGATCGCTATCCCTCTTTTGGGATCTTCAAACCTGACGAGTTTTCCACTCTTTTTCAGCAAGCAGTTGAAACTCTCGATATCGTTTTTACAGCAGGAATCAACTGGCAAGTCTTCATCTATGCCTTTCAAGAGATCATTGAAGAGTACGCCAATCAATCCATTACTATTCAAGCGCTGGAGAATAAGGGTAAAGGAGCATTTATTGTTCGGCTTGAAGTGTCAGCAGATGCAGATAGACCAGCTATAGAAGAGCATCTTAAGACTCTCTACGAAGATAAGCTATTGCGGATAGAGGAGTATCATCGAAATGTCTTGAAAGCAAAAGAAGGCGAGATTGCGGCCTATAAGCAGCAAAGCGTGAATTTAATGACCATTGTTGAAAAATTTTCTGATATAAACGCTATGACTTCTAAAGTGACCCAGAACTTTCATGCTCCAGTTGCTAATGCCGCTGGTACTAACTACGGTAGTATGTCTGCTCTACAAAACAACTATGGCTCTAGCGCAGAAGATATAACAAGGTTAATCGGTGCTCTCCGCAGCCAAGTCCAGACCTTTCCTACTGATCATCAGGAAGAAGCGCTCGATGTGATTAGTGCTTTAGAGACAGATATTGAGCAGGCTCAACCCGATAAGAGCCGCATAAGCCGATGGCTGAAGAAATTGGTGATAGCTGGTTCGGCAGTTGGAGCAATCTCAGGTGGCGTAGCTACTTTCTCTGGTAACCTCAACGAGTTTGCAAGTAATATAAATGAACTAGCTGAAACTATCGGTATCCCAGTTGAGCTAATTCAGCCATCAGAAACCCTATGACTGTAACCTTCTGAATTGTATAGAGGAGTTATGTAAGACTGAACTGACAGTTAAACAGTTTGCAGATGTTCATTGCCATATGCCGATTTTCTCAATATCAGATAGCTCACTAAATCCAGTCCAGCAAACTAATTTCGATAAGGAGAAGCATTTGCGCTTGCTGATTGAAAAGAACCTTCAGCCAGTATTCAACTGCCGCTTTGTTGCCTCCGAATTTAGTACCGGATCCCTGCATAGTGGTCGTATTGATACACTTGCACTGTCAGAAGACAACAATCCTGTGATCATCGAGTATAAGAAGGTTGAGTCGTCTGCGGTGATTAACCAAAGCCTGTTCTATCTTGCCTGGATTCACGATCATCGCGGCGACTTTCATGTTGCTGCCCGAGAAGCCCTCGGTAGTGATATAAAGATCGATTGGTCTGACGTCCGCGTGATTTGCATAGCGCCCAACTATAGGAAATATGACTTATACGCTGCACAAATTATGGGCGTTAGCCTTGAGTTATGGACATATCGGCTCTTTAAAAACAATACAATCTATTTAGAGGAAGTCTTTCAAAAGACATTTGTTAAAACAACAGACTTAGTTCAGAAGACCTCCACGATACTTGGCGCTGGCGAAAAGGATTCGCTGATGCGCCGCATAGAAGCCTATACCTATGAAGAATATATAGAAAACAAACCGGCACAGATTGTTGAGCTTGCTGAAGAAGTTCGTGAGTTTGTTCTACAGCTTGACACAGCAATGGAAGAAGCCCCAAGGAGACAATATATTGCGTACAAAATTTCTCAAAACATAGTTTGCATGGAGCTTAGACGAGATAAGCTTCTGCTATACCTCAAACTTGATCCTACGTCGATTAAACCTTTTCCTAAACTTGCACGAGATGTTCGTACAGTTGGTCATTACAGTACAGGTGATTTAGAGTTGTCTGTTAGCAGCGCAGAGGAGTTTGAAGCCGCAAAGCGTTATATCGAACTTGCATACCAAAACGTAGGCGGTTAACCTTGGCGGATGCAGTAGCAGAAACGTGTCACAAAGTAACAAAATAAAAGAGCTTCTTCCCTTTTTAAGACTCTGCTAGCAAGATATATTCGCAGAATTCATGGTACGCTTGACCTTCTCGTTTTTATGCTTTTCGAGACGCGCATGGAGATGTGTCTCAATTGATGGCTCTTTATCACTTTCTCAAAAGGTCTGAGAGATACTAAGTTCCTTCTAGATGCGATCGCGTATCTCTAACTCATAATATTATCTGCCAGAAAACGACGAATGTAGCTGATCATGTCAACTACATCTTCCTTGCTGTATACTCTTCTAGTTTCCCGTGAGCAGCGCTGTTTCTGACGCCTGCGCATACTGTGAGCTGTTTTTGAATCAACTTGTTATATGTACCTGCTTTAGCTAGGTCAGCATTCATCCTATCTAAGTTGCTATGAGAAATTCCCTCTCTATCGCACAACTCTCTGAGCGCAGTTTCTAGTACGACCCCTGCGATTACTGCGGCGGCTGGGTAGTATTCTTTATCTAGGAACTGCTGAGCCTGCTCTAGCTCAGAATCGAATACTTCAGCCTGTACCAACGTCTTTAGTGACAGGAGATAACCACCTTCAAAATCTTCCTTTGCTGCTGAAAACACGGCCTTCAAGTTTTTGAAAGTGCGTGAGACTGTCATATAGATGTTTTTTTTTGCAGTTTCAGCTTTTTCAAATTGCTTGAAGTGATGCGAATCATCGCCACATATCTCGGATAAAAGACTTTTGACTTTCACTATCCAATTGAGTAGTAAATACTCATCAATAGCTTGGTCTCCCCCAACAGTTACCTGCGACCCGGTGTGAATACGGACTTTCCTCGTAGGGGTGATATGTGTAGAAGCTTCAATGCTCTCCATCTGAGTTTCCAATTCTTGAAAGCGCTGACTGATCTTCGTTATCAAGGTTGAAAAATCCTATATAATTTGTGATTATCATGGCTGTATGGTGCTGAAATACCGAAAATGTTTGCTTTTGGCACATCCTAAGAATTAAAGAGTTGATAAGTTGTCTTTATTTTAGTGCAGTCTTCGATACGATGCTTCGAGATTATTTTTGGGAGTTTAAAGTGGCTAAAATAGAAAGTCCTTTGAGAGCAGCAATTCCAAATTCCAACTTACAGACATGATTTTTCGGCCATGTGGAACGAAGTCAATGGGTTCTAGGCTAGACCATGCTCTGATCCGAACGAAAAATCAAGGCTTTTGAGTGTCCGTAGTCTGGAATTTGGAATTGCTGCTTTGAGAGGAACCTGCCTTATATGCCAAATTTCGACCACTCTACATTCGACCTGAGTCAGCTTCCAGATGCCGAGGACGATTACTTTGAGTTCAAGTCCAGCCAGACTCTTGATAAAGAGCTAGGAAAGAAAATACAGAAAGCAGCTTCTGGCTTTGCTAATTCGGGGGGTGGATGTTTCATATGTGGAGTCGATGATACTGGCACTCCTGACGGCGGGATTTCTGTAAAGGTCGGTAAGCAAGATCGACGAGATTGGCTGGACGTTCAGCTTAACCAGGTTGTACCGACACCTACATATGAGATTAGACAGATAAACGAGACGAATGGTGCTGGGATTATTTCAGAGGGTTCTGCTCTTTTTCTTATCTTCATCGCAGAAAGTTGTGTAGGGCCTCACATTGCCCCTGATAGTCGTTACTACATTAGAGCCGGTGCCCACACTCTACCGGCTAGACACTTCGTTATTGACGCTATTTGGGCAAAAAGGCACTTTTCAAAGCCAAGACTGACCCATTTATTCAGACTCAAGCCAGGTAGCGATACCACTATTCAGCTTGGAATCGTTGCACTCACAGATTCTCCTGCTGTAGATTGCAAGATCGATTTATTGCCTGTGCCTGGCCTACTGGAGAAACTGCCCGAAGCCTTTCCTCTTCAGGTGTCTATGATTGATCGAAACAATCCGTTTTTTTTCGATGTTTCTTTCTATGCAGGTTACGCCCGAGACAATAAAACCTTTGGCGATGATGTACATCTAACGGTGGAGTACTGCGACCTCGCAAAAGAATCGTACACTTACGAGAAAGATTTACAGATAGAAGGTTCTGTGACGCCGCTTAACGTTCATCGCGACCACTCTAAGAAAATAGCAGATTCGTTAGAGTCTATCAGTAAGTCCCTAGCTAAACCTGCAACCACACGCGAGAGCACAGTCAAGACAAGGATTAGCTTACCACTGCCACCTAGAGATGCGTTTCCAAAAATAGAGGCTCAGCTCCTTAAACTGCTAGATGAAATGAGCAGTGACCTACAAAGGTATCCGTTTGGACGCGAGCTAATCCTAATGCCAAAGCGTGTAATGTATAACTCAGATCCGAACAATATAGTCTTCAGTTATTTTTTTGAAGAGCACGATTGGTTAAGAGGAAAGTTCAGAATGCTGGAGAACTACTCGCTTGTCTACGACATTACCTACAATAGCGTACCTCGCTTCGTTATATCGGAGGAGCTGGCTGAGTATCTATTATCTCGTCAACTAAAACAACCAGAGACAGTTTTGGATAGTGCCGAATAGTTGCCACCTGCGCAACTAACCAAGACAAAATCTTCCCGGCTGTCTATATGTAGCATCGGTACTTTTGACTTCTTCACTACGTCTCTTTGCAATACGCGGCAGTAGGAAGTAAAAAAGGACTATTCAATTGTCGATTAGTCGGGCATCACTAGCAAAGTGCGCGTAACAAAAGGCCGAGGCAAAAAACGTCACGATTAGAACCAGACGAACTTTTAGAAATAGCTGAATTTCCTCGACTATTCTCTTTCCACGAGTAGTTATTGCATCTGTAACGGGTTTTAGCATAGGCATTCCTCCTTTGCTTCTTTTTTTCTGAAGCATTTTTTTAATCTGTCTGCCTAGCTTGAGTATTAGGTAAACAGGTAGAGCCGCCATTGTTGCCTTACCACTGAGCATCATTGCGAAGCCGATCTCCTCGGAGAGGCTTTTGAAAAGGAAAAGCAGAAAATAGATTTTACTCTTCTATATCAATATTAGCCAAACAAGGCTCCTTCTGGCATCCGTACGTTGGGATAACTTCTCTGAGTAGTAATATTTTGCTTGGGAAAAGCTGCGCGATCGCGCTCCTGCTGTAAAAAAACGGCTGTTAATTTAGCAGTTTAATTTTTGCTATTTAATCCGTGAAATCACTCGCTAATACTACATCTCGTTCTTTTTATTCGCTCAAAATCGGTCTTTTTTAACCTGCGTTAGTCGCGCAGACAATCCTAGTGAACCCTTCCATCAATCGGGCAAAGAATAATGTCTTACAGGGTATTTTAGTAATCTGAGATGATCTCTATAAACCTATTCGGATTCCAACCAAATGATGAGAAAAGTCAGGCTGTTTCTCGGCGTACTAACTGCCTTAGTTGTAGTGTCTTCTGCTGCTGAAGTCCATGCCAACGAGGGAGTTTCCTTGCTAGTTGGGGAATGGAGTAAGCCCGAGACGTGTAGTATTAACCGCACCGTGTTTACTCAAGATGGCCGCTACATCTGGATAGAGAAGAAGGATGGTGTCTGGAAGAACTCATTCGAAGGCATATATCTTCCTATGGAGGGCGAGCTGTTATCTGTATTGCAACGTGAATCACCGGAGGCTCTTAATGCTGTGATCGTGGCTGAAGGCCCTAGCATGGGAGGGTCTGTAGCCGAAGTTCACGAAGCTACTCAGGATGCATTGAGAGGTATGTGGAACGTTAAGTGGAGTGAAGACTTATCTTTTGAGAACCCTAATGATGCATTCTTTAGCTTTTCAAGATGTCCCGAACGATGAAGGCATCTGCCCTCTGATGTCTAGCTTTTCACCAATCGCATACCCGCTAGATTATTGCTGGCTACACCGTAGTCTTGCGTTAATGACTTCTTGTACCAGGCGATCACCGCTGCGTAATCCATCTCTATGCCTATACCGAATTAGTACATAGATCCCAGCATGGCTTGAGCCTTAGCGCTATCGCAGATGGCTTCTAGTTTGAGCCTTGGTAGCACGGCGGCATAATTTCGATTCTGATATTTGCTAGAGCGAAAAAAGGTTGGAAACGTAGCAGACAGCGTAGGTGGGCAAACTGAACAAGACCAACCTTAGCAAATATTTATCCCTGTACAGATATCTGAGACCGGGAGGGAATTACGCCCGATGGAATACTACAAACCCAAAAATTTGAAACCTGGTTCTAACGAGTTCTATCAATTCACTCAAAACAAAGTTAGTGAAGCCGCCCAGCAGAGCCTTTCATACAAAGCAACGGGCAGTCTATTTGAGACGGCTCACAAGCTCTACGATACGCTTAATAGCGTAACTTCTTCGCAGTTGAGCGTCTTTGTCGATAGCAAAACTTATCTATCGCAACGCCAGGAGCATGACCTAGTTGCGCTGACAACACTCTACGCAACTCAGCTAGACTTCCCGCTAGTCAGAGAGATCGTAGAACAAGATCAGGTTACAACCGATAGTGAGAAAGCGCTTTTGCTAGCGGCGATTGATCTGTACATAGCATCTGCGGCTTCCGCTTGTGCAGCACTGGGCAATCCTCGCTGGGTTGAGGATGGTGTAACGGCCCGTTAGCATTCCGCATAGATAGTCCTTTGTTTTGCTCACAGTCTGTTATGCCAGGTCTGCAAGGCTAGCTCGACTATCTTTGTAGAAGAGATCGCCATGTTGGCAGATAGAAACGGCTGGTACTGCTTCAAGGCTCGCTGATAGCCAAACGTCTTCATCCGCTCGATACAGTCAGGAAAGTGCCACGGATTGCCAGATTTATAGCCTTTTTTGCCGTAGTACATAGTGGTTACCTGCTGCCGCTTAAAGTCAATCAACACCAGCAGCTTAATAACGTGCGGGTTGTTCTCCGGATCGGGTAGCCATAAGCAGCAGTCGATGCCTTCTCCTCTGTACTCAGACGCTCTAATCTTCTTCAGCTCGCAGCAGAGCTTGGACTTGCCTTTGCCGTAGAAAATTCTATTGGGTTCAACGATCTCCTTCATACGAGCGTCTGCCCCTAGTAACTGCTGGCGCAGCGCTAGTATCCAGGCATGTTCAAGTTCGTGAACGCGGCTTAGCCAATTCAATAGCTTTCGCGGTGGGGCCGTTATCTGAATATCAGTCTGGCTGGTTTGTAGAGGCTTCGGCAGCGCTAACGTACTGACAGCTTTACCTGTATCATCGCTCAGCATTAGGGTGAGTCGTCCGCTAGTCGATGGTTGAATGCTGAAGGTAAGTAACTCGATTGGCAAGGTGCAGTACTGGCAGTCGAGCAGCGTATCGGCATGGAAGCTGGGCGCGATCGCCAGCAATCTCGGATTAGTTATATCAACATCAAAAGGCAAGCTCTCCGTACGGGCGATCACGTCGTAGTAGCGCACTAGCTGCTGCACAACGTAGTGGTCTTCCACATTCTTCAGCTCAACGATAACCAGACGGTCAGCCTTATCCACAGCTAGGAGATCGCAAAACTTACCGTCAACAGAGAACTGACGGTGCAGCGGTTTCAGGTTCAACAGCTTTGGCAAATTGCGCCAAACAACTTCTTCTAGGTATGACTCAGTTCTAAATTTCCAGCTTTGTCCAGATTTAATAAGGGCCATGACATTTGACGGTTGCCCAAAAGAGATAGCTATGACTGGCGGCGATAGTCCCAGGGTTTCTGCGAGACGGGGTTCGCCCATACGCCCAACGCCTGCTGCTTTGCATCGGATTCTGCGACTTCCATCCGCGAGCCATTAGGACAGCCATCCACATATTGCGGGTAGACATAGGCCATACCCGCCGCCACCATCTGCGAGTTCAGATGAATCTCTTCGTCGCCGTTGCCAGTTGGAATGAAGGCTTCGGCCACGGTTCGGCCATACTGATCAGTGTCTGTCTCTACCAGCGTAATCCGTCCTTTTCCTTGAGCAATTAGATTGCGCAGATAATCTCTTGATTCGGTGCCTAGCGCCTGGTCTTTCTCAGGCGCGTCGATGCCACATAATCTTACTTTTATTTCTTGGTTGCCATCCGTTACGCGAAAGGAGTCACCGTCATAAATACTACCGGCAACCATTTCATAATGCTGACTCGTCCCAACAGCAGTCGGCGAGGCAAATGCTACCAGTTGCTGTGCAGTCTCAGGCGCTAACCTCAGCAAGACCGCACTACCTAGCAGCAACACTGAACAGGCTACACCAACCGGACGAATAAACTTCATCGCAACTATCTATCTGAAAATATATGCCTAGCTTGCCCATCCAATACTTAAAGAGGCTTCTGTGAACACTATCGCTGCACAGACCAAAGCCTTTTACCCAAACTCATCGCCTTCAGAAGGGAGTGGTCAGTAAGGCTTAAGCAATAACTCAATTCCTTAGCTATTAAACGACAAGATTAGAACAGCTTCTTAAGGAGTAAACGGGGGCACTCTTTATCTAGCACTAGCGTCAAAATGCTTCAGCCATGACCTTCTCAGCGATCGATAGCGAGACTAACGACAGGTATACGTCCAAAACGCTCCTGGCATTGGCAGATTCAATGGGAGCAGTACAGCAGCGACTGGTCTCACCCATTACGCTTGAGCCGGTGCGACCCGTTGTTCAGCATTTGCGCAGAGGCAAAAACGTCAGAGCGCACTTTAGACACATCGCGCAGAACGTAAAATGGCCAGAGGACGTTTTCTTCGACAACGAGTACGGTCAAATTAGAAATGGCGTGGAGTCCATCGGGACAGAATCTCAAGCTCATCTAAACGGCAAACTGTTAGTCGCAACAAAGGCCCACGAGATCTTCAAGGTACTTAAACCAGAACGCGCGGAGTACGAAAAGAGGATAGAAATACCGGGTACAGGCCGATATCGCATTATCGACGTGGCTTTCAACATGAAGCATGACGATATCGTGGCTAATGAGATTCAAATTTCACCTATCACGCCCGACGAACTCACGCAGAGGACAAACGACTACCGGGACGCGGGCATTGTCGAGGTTATGTGGTGGTTTGGAGAGCAGGCTGATACTAAAGCCAACAGAGCCAGACACATTGAGCTAACAGACTACAGTCCTGGAACCATTCGGACGGTCACGAGAGAAGACTATAAAACGATTCGAATGAACCTAGACGATGACTACTGAAGACGGTGAATTAGTTGCTAGCGCAGCATTGCCCGTCTGCGAAGAAGTCTCTGGAAACCTCAACGTGTCCAGCATGGTGGAACTAAAGTCGGGCAAGCTCCAAACCACGCTTGAAGTCAAAGGCCAGCACACTCAGATAGCCCAGGAGATAAAGCAGCAAGCTACGCAAAGTGAAGGCAAAGCCAAACGCACTTTGAGAGAAGCCGTCAGTTCTGTGCCAGCCGAAGACGATCGCATAGGTCGAGTTCACTGCGAAGAATTACAAAACGTCGCAGCTACTGTGTCCGGTACGTTTGAATCTATCTCTAGAGCAAGTGGGTCGTGGCAACGAGAAGAGGTGTTAGCTGCCTTTCAAAATTGCGTTGTTGGTAATGAGATTAGTTTCGATGCAGACCAGATCGAGATGACAACAAAGGTGTACTGGGTTGCAACCTACGACCATAGAAGAGAAGTAAAATTCTCTAGAGCAGATCTTTGTGGGGGTAATCCAGAGTCGCGTCAGCGCATACTAAAATTACAAAGGCTGCTAAATATAGATCCGTCGAAGGCCCATAGCCGTCTACTTCATCATCGAGTAGAAGAGGTCGCACTCAGTATCTCTTCTGGTAACGAGGATGCGATCCATGCCTATACCGCTGCCGACTTCGCAGCGCATCTGTCAGAACACAAAAACAGTGTTGAAGCCCTTTTACTAAGCAAGTTAGAAGAAAGCAGTAGCGCCATAAGCGTGATTGTTCGTGTGCAGGAACTGCTCAACTCTGAGTAAATTTCCGCTAGCGCCACCTTATCGGCGCTCAGGCTGAAGTTAATGTCGCTGCGAAACGGACAGCTCTGGCAAGGTGATCGCTTCTGACTCGCTCATAGTCTTCTGAAATTTCACTGCATGACAGGGGTTGAAAGCGACCAGAACGCGCTGCGGTTCTCCTGGGCGATCGCTTCGGCATTCAGATAAAAAGTGCGATCACAGTTGCTTAGATACCGACGATAGGCGACGGCGTGGCCGCTCTCTACCAACCTAAGATAGGTCTGTGGCCCGAGTGTTTACAGCGCTGCCCTAAACTTGTCGTAGGTCGCTATAGATAGAGGACCCCTGGTTAACCTAAGCCAAAGAATCGCTTCTTCGACTCGGCTTCAAAACCGGACGTGAGACTTTCACCTCATCCGGCTCCTCTCTAACTAGGCTTGGTGTCATGAGTACCAGCCGGTGACA
>Ga0209194_1000133_pt1 | contig 66127 bp, 69 predicted proteins | sample COGITO_mtgs_1004_FD_184787 | JGI IMG/M metagenome (GOLD analysis project Ga0209194, IMG submission 184787) | Pelagic marine microbial communities from North Sea - COGITO_mtgs_100413 (SPAdes) (version 2) | ecosystem: Environmental > Aquatic > Marine > Epipelagic ... | reverse complement strand
TTTTTACATTTAAGTTTTGTAAAAAATAATACAAAACAATGTAATAAATATTACAATATTCTATGTCGTTGTAAAAAATATTACAAATTATAAAATGTTTAAAAGATGTTTTTTTGCTTATAAAATAAGGACAAAACCTAATTTTAGCCGATTTTTTTCATCGTAATGACTCTTTTACTTGTTAAATATATATATTAATAGTTAGTCCTGAGGTTGTTAGGTTTCATAAAATAATAAATAATTTATTTAACTAGCAGTCAAACAAATTATTACTAATTAGATTCTTGATTTGCTACAAATTCACAAATAGACGTCACCCTCCCGATTGTTGGTAGATCCCGTAATAATTTTTTTGCGATTATAGGATCCGTTTGGTAGAGCAAACTCAATTTGTAAAAATCATTAGCTATTAATGATTTAATTTGCTTTGGTTGTAATGAATTTCCATTTGCAATATATTTATTAATTAATATTTGTGATCATTAGATTCTTCATTTGTTTTGATATCAATCACGTCAATTAAATTTCCAAATGTTATTTCTCCTGAAGAAGAATTACATTCTAATTCATATGTAACTTTTAATTTAACATTTTCTTGGTGATACGAAATTTTTCCAACTAAATCATCTGTTACTTGTTCGGCGATTTTTCGCTTTATCTTTTGATTATCAATTTTCATCCCAGGCTTGTTTAAATGGCGTTTTAATATATTAGTTAAAAATTAACGGTTTGAGGGTGACGAATGGAATAAAAACGATCAAAAATGAGAATTATTAACAGAAGCTCTCTATTTAAACTAAATCACGAGAGTAACTTTTAAATAAACTCGTGCTAGAGAATTTTGAGAATTTAAATTTATAAACATTTAGTAGATGTTCAAAATTTGAGATATAGATTTTTCTATTAAAAAATAATAAAAATATTGTAATCAATCCACATTTTTAAAATCCAATTAAAAACAAAAAGAATAGAATAATTGTTAATCTAAAATATTGTTAATCTAGAATATTAATAAGTGATATATTTTATTGAAGCAACTATAATTAGTTCATTAAAATAATAAAATTTTTGAAAACATGGAAACAGCTACTATATTAATTATATTTGTTGCAAGCTTACTATTAGGTATTACAGGTTATTCAGTTTATTCGGCATTTGGCCCAAGTGCTAAAAATTTGACAGACCCTTTTGAAGAGCATGAAGACTAAACTTAATTGAAAACATTCTTTTTTCTCTCTTCTAGAGTAAGTTTTTATGGCATTAGCCCATGTAAAATAAGTACTATAATTAAGAACAAAACTTGAGTTTTCGTTAATTATCTTCTCTAAATCTATTTACATAAATCATAAAACAATATCTGGGTCCAAGTAGAGTTTTATCTTTCTCCTCTAAAAAATTAACATAGATCTATAACAATGAGCTAGAAAAAAACAATTAAGAAATCACTCACTCTTTAATAACATAAAGTAGATAGCGAAATAAAAATAAGAAAATCTAGATAAAAAATGACAGTAAAAATCGGGATAACAGGATTTGAACCTGTGACATTCTGCTCCCAAAGCAGACGCGCTACCAAGCTGCGCTACATCCCGTTACGTATAACTTATAATAATTGATCAAACTTGTCTAGTTAAAATTATCTCATTCCCATTAATATCTCGATGTAATTTGTAAAAAATTATTGTTAAAAGCTACAACTAATTTCAAATCTGTTTATTATTGACTTTCGTCTTTCTGAATATCTCGTAACTTTTTCATATAAAGCTTAAACTTAATGAAACACTTTGTAAGTGAGAAGAGCATCTTTTAGCAAGGGCTCTCGAACGACTTATTTCTAGTCATGTTTGAAGCCAACTGTAAATACATTTCGCATAATGCGCGTATCAAGCGAGCTTGCTAGTTCAACCCAACAAATTAGCTGAAAAATCTCTTTAAAAAATGTGCGAGCGGAAAGTTATCTAATAAGAATCTCTCAAACTCAACAAGTTTTGCAGCTTCATAAGTCTCATTAAAAAAAATTTCAGAGTAGATAATCCGAATGTTGTAATAGAGAATTAGAGAGACGAGCTATAGTTTAAGATTGGAGTTACCTCAAATCTAGCTGAAGATCGATATTGTTAACTCTTTAAGATTTTTTATTCTTCTAACAAGTCTGTTGTTTTGCCAGCTAAAGAGTTCTCCTCTATCTTTTCTTTGGGGTTTCGGTAACTTTTCCAATTATTTTCACCTATTTATCTACTAGAATTGCACTCTTTTATTTCCACATGCGTCGAGAGTTTTATATAGATCTTTTATTATAGCGCTTTGCGAATAGAAAAACTCTCAGAGATTTCAAATCATTGATCAGATTAGATTAAGAGAAGTAAAAACATTATGAGAGAATTGCACAAAAATATTGAAATAAAATAATCTCCTAAAGTTTCGCTTAGTTATATTATTTAAGAGTTATTTAATAAAGTTAATGTTCTAAAAAGCTAAAAGAGTTCTATATAATTAATCAAATTAAGATCTTCTTAAGTTAAAATAAGATTAAAAAACAATTAACAAGTGGGTAATTGAAATTTACTAGAAAATTAGAGTTTTTATAACACTCAGATCAAAAGGAGAGAGAGGGATTCGAACCCTCGGAACCGTAAGATTCATCTGATTTCAAATCAGACGCAATCGACCAACTCTGCCATCTCTCCAACTTTATACTTATTATATTAATTTTTTAGACTCATTGGCAATGGTTAAAAATTTTAATTTTAGATATTGCAATATTTTAGTGTACTGGTTAAAAACATAGAAGTTAATATTCAACATTATACTGTCTTTACTTGGTATTATCTAAGAATCATCACCCATGTTGGAATTTTGCGTTAGGAATCGATAACATAAGAAGATTAGGTATAGATAAATAATTTATCACTGTGTTATATATTGGGGCAAATGTGAATAACTTCAACGAACATAATAGTTGTTTCGATAAAATACATCACTTATAAATATTCTAAATTAACAATTATTTCGTCTACCAAACTACTTGCTCATGTAAACTAGAAATTTTAGATAATTTAATATCTGAAATTGATAAATCAAAAAATTATATACACTAACAGAAAATAAGTTTAAAATTACGTCGTTCCAATCAGATATTTTCTGAAAATCTATAAAACTCTATTAATTAAATCGAGATCTTACCTTGAGAATTAATAGATAGATTATAAATACTTCCAATTAGATTATGTCCCTATCTCTCGGATTATTTAAAACTAGATCGAAAACCATTATTTTAATTAACATAAGATTGCAATTCTCTAGAGAAAAATACAATGAAATGTTTTTTATATAAGCATATTCATCTTAATTTTATCATAAAGAGAATTATAACGAAAATCAATTCCTTGAAATTACTAAATATATATATTTTTATCAAGTTCAATAAATTATTTTTAGATGTGATGTATTAATATTATAGAGTGGCCAAATCTTTTTAACCTAACTATAATAAATATGTTATATACAATTTACGAGGATACATTTAATGGATGTTTTAAGTTTAGGTTGGGCTAGTTTAATGACCGTTTTCACCTTTTCTTTAGCGTTAGTCGTTTGGGGTCGTAATGGATTCTAGCAACACTAAAAAAAATTAATCAAATATTTTATTAATATGGTAGTCTTTTCTGAAATTCTTACTACAGCAGCAACATGTTTCGCTATGACACTTTTCGGTCTTGCTTTAGGCTTCGGATTACTAAAGGTCCAAGGTGATTAAAAGATAACACATGTTAGATAAAATTTGGTTTATCTGTAGCATCAGCTTAATACTTCTGATTTTATTTCGATTACCTAATAAGGGTAGTATACAAAACTTCAACATGGGAAATGATATTTTAGGTAGCCCACAAACAACATCAGATAAACTAAACCAATTAGTTTGGTTTTTAACAGTGGTATTTTTAGTATTATCCAGTTATAAATCACTCTAATATTAGAGTAGATATATTGTAATTGAAGTTTTTTCTACTTTTACTTAAACACGAAATACGTATTGATATCTTAGAAAAAATTTAATTACTTTTATTTATTAAAGAATTAAACTAGAGATAAGTTATAAGTTGAAACAAAAATCGGATATTAAAAAAATCAGCACAAAATTATTACATATGGAAGCTTTAATATACACATTTTTATTAATTGGTACTCTAATGGTTCTTTTCTTTTCTGTTTTCTTTAGAGAAACACCTCGAGTAATTAAGAAGTAAAATTCTAAATTTAAATTAAAAGAACAAGTGTTATACACTTGTTCTTTTAATTTAAACTCTCATAGATTTACTGATTCAATAAAACTGATTATTGCAGGCTCACCTGACGTTACTTTGATAAAAGTACGTGTCTCAATATATCTCATTTATATACTGTCCAAGATCTACAAATAAAATCGCGCAAATACAAATACAGCACGAAAATCCATTATATTTTTCCTCTAAAATTAAAAGTTACTAATATTTTATATACTTATAAGTATTTATTTCTTAAATTAGAAATAGAGAATTATATATTAAATACTTAATAGTAGTTTTTTTCACTCGATCAAATAAAAATATTTTATACAATTGACAACAGGTAGTTTTCAAAGAGCATCAGATATTTTATACGTTCACAACAGCCTTAGCACAAATCAAAAAATTAGAATGCAATTAGATCGCAACTTTTTTATAGAAATAGAAAGTATTAGCTTACAAAGTGGAACCGTTTATATCTATCTAGTATGATCATGGATAATTTATTACTTGATTTAAGCAAAATAAAGATCAAAACAAAGACGCTTTAACATTGGTATGAATGAAGATCTCGAAACTTTGTACATATTACCTATTCTAAAATTATTTCAAATGTATTTTAAATGTATTTATTATCATCAAATAAAAATTACGTAACATAATAAAGTTTAGAATATACTGGTAGCAAATATGTATAGAAAACCCAATATTATGAGTTTCTCAAATCGCAAAAGAAATTTTTTAGATTCACGACAAAAGTAAGTTTAGAAAAAAGAATGCAAGAAAAATTTTTACTATTAGTTTCTGAATGCTATAAAGAAACAAACTACATTTGAAAAATTAAAATAGACACGCGAGAATTAGATGTGAAAATAGAATTTCATCTATCACAGAAATAGATCAATCTGCAAATTATATAAAATTCTTTAAAAAGTATTTCATAAGGTGTTTTGTACTAAAAAAAAACAGACAAAATAATCATCAAGAAAATCAAGTTTGCGCAATTATGGACTAGTATAAGTTACTTAGGTGAATTGTCACTCCTGAAGTAATTTTTGAACGATTGTTTATAGAGACACTCATATCTATATAATTATGAACTAGATTTACTAAAAAATTAATGAGCTTATCTGAAAAAGAGTAATTCAAATAGCTAAAAATAGAAGAAGATTACAAAGAAATCAGCTGATTAACTGCTATTAGAAAGCAGGAAAGTTGAAAAGAATTGAATATGTAAAGAAGCGATAAGAAAAAGTGTTGAAAAGAAACATTAAATCGAGCGTTTACCAAGCGTGACTCAGTCAGCGTGAAATTTCTGATTTATTGATTCAATATCTTAGACTTGTTTATACTTCGGTAAGATTAAGAATTACTTTTTGTGCTTGGTAACGGGCATCGAACAACGAACTATTGCTTAAAAGTAGCACTTCAAACATTATTAGAGCGCATTGGTTGGAATCAATTGTTCAAAGCGGGCTGAAACATAAAGTTTCTTAACGAGGAAAAAGGTGGTGAGGAGAAAAAAGGATTTACTTTCTGTTCTAATGAAAACTATGGATTCATGTATTTTTACATCTGATTAAACCATACTAAAATGTTAAGTTATGATATAATCAGAAGAGATATTAATAAAATAATGCGCTCTGTCTCTAAAAGTCTTCCAAATTCTAACATTACTAGCATAGTTCGTGGTTATATTTCTTAATTATGAAAGACATAAACAATATTGAATTTGTGAAACAATCAGCGATCATAGAGAAATGGATACTTCTTCCTATGTTAAAAAGTCGGATTAACGAGACTTCTCCTCTATTATATGCTATAAAGACTGCTTGAATAAAGGGCTCTAAACTTAAAGATTTTTAGGTTTATGCTAGAAGACTTTTTGATCTTTTTAAAATAAAATTTAATTCATTTGACATTTTTAATCTCTTAAAATTTTGAAACAGTTGTTCTAGTTCTTAACACTCCGCTATTACTTTTTTCGTTCTTATTTTCAACGTAAAAATAGATAGAAGGAGTATTAATCGAATTGATTGGCGGAGGATGGATTTGAACCATCGACTTTCGGGTTATGAGCCCAATGAGCTACCAGACTGCTCTACTCCGCATTAACAGTCTTATATAATCATATAACTTGTAAAATTACAGTGATTCAGCTTTTTACTCAAATTTTCAATTATTTAGTAGATCAGATACAAACTATTGAATTTGTTGAAGTGAAAAAACTAGATAGGAGAGGGATTCTCCATAATTCATTATAATCTTAAGAGATAACCAAGTTAAACACAGAACTATTATTTTTATTTCTAAATGAAGCAAAAAATCCTCTTAAGTACTTTAGTATCTAGTAATATCTAGTATTACTATCTAAAAAGTCTCTTTAGTTTCTATTGTATCATTATAGATCAGAAAGACAATAAAATCTGAATAAAAAGAATATGTACTTCGGCTTTCAAGTATCTTTTTTAGAAAATAAAAAAAGATGCAGACGAACATAAAAAATTATTACTTCAAGCGATATGGCATTGGCAGAAAAAACCAATCAGGGGATTGGAAAAAATATACACGATTTTTAAAAATCTTTCCTCAATATTTTGCTACATCACCAGATTTTTATAACGATGAAGAGATTGAAGTTGAAAAAAATTATTACTGGATTTAGAAATTAAATTAAATATATTTGAGCAAAATAAAACAACCCAATGTGTCTTTTGTATATGTTATTCAATTTCATGACACCAACAAACTGTGAAATTAAATTAACAACGCACGCGAAAATTATTATCGGAAAAATACTGTAGTAAAAAAGCAAATCCTGGAGTCGCAGTTTACAAATGTTTTTCGAGCCTAGAAAAAAGTGGTCTGATTGTGAAAAAATATAAAGATAAGCATAATGTACTTACGGAGTTCCATTAATCACTCTACAAGATCATTTAATACCCAATATCGGCTTAAACATAGATTATTTAGATTTATTACATGACGTTCAAACCCACATGCTAAAAAGCCATTTAAAAGGTCATAGAACAAAAATTGACAATGAAAAAATAAGACAAAAAATTTCAGAACAGTTAACAGAGGATTTGGTAGGTAAAATTTCATATAAGAATGAAAATATGAAGTTGAAAGTGCATATGAACTAGAATGTAATTCCTCATCAGGGGAAATAAAATTTGGTAATTTAGTGGACATAATTGATATTAATGATATTAAACCATACAAACATGTTGAAAATAAAGAATCACAGGCATTAATCGACGAATATATTAGAAATGGAAATTCGTTAAAACCAAAACAAATCGAAGCTTATTGCTTAATGATTTTTATGAAACGTCTTCGCTCTTCAAAACTGAGCCTCTAAGAGCAAAAAAATCATTACGTGATATTCCTACGATTGGAAGGATTACATATAGATCTATTTGTGAATTCTTGTCCAATCATTCAAGTTTTTACAAGTTATAGTAAATTGGTATTAGTGGACCTTAATGGCATAAACGTGACAATATTAATATATATAAGAATCAGAGTCATTACGGTGGAAAAATAGATCAAAATAACTTTTTGGCCTTATTTTACAGACAAAAAACCATCATTTAGACATTTTATATTTTGTACTATTTTTTACATGATTTTGTAACACTTTTTACAAAATTTTATTGTAAAAAATAGTACAAGACATTAAAATTTCTCTGTTTTTTCGACGATCAGTCAAACCTTGAATGTAAAACTGATCCGATCTCATCTAAATGCTGAGATCAAAAATAAGTTTCGGCGTTTTTCCTTGCTTAATATTCACTCGAACTGATTTAAAGGACCTGTCATAACTTCTCTTGTAAATTTTTATTATTAAAAATTTTCTGCCACAGACAGTCACGAACTCTCTATGAACTCGTAAATTAGTGAGACTGAAGAGTGAACTTATAAGTTTTCGCGATTTATTTCTTCTTGTTCTCTATAAATCGTTTCAATAAAATTGAGAACTACTATTACGCTATAATTAAGGGCTTCATAATAATTTTCTAAAGCTTCTGCATGTTCACCTGCGGATTGTGCGGCTAAACCTTCTCGGTAGTAGAAAAAGGCTTGTTTTTCCTGCTTACTTGCAGGAAAAGTCTTTAATAAAACATCAGCGATTATTGTGAATGTTTTATCAATAAAGTTTTCATTTTTTTGACTCATTTAATTTTTTTATATATTGAATTCAGACATTAATTTCATTTAACAAAATTTTTTATAATACTAAATTCTAAAAATTTCTTTTTATATGCTTAACTCTATAGTATTATATATTACTAATTAGGAAAAATAGAAATTAATTTCGTTTGCAATTTAAAAATAAATAAAACCTCTGTAACTTTATATATCACTATTTATTTTCTTAGGAGTTTTATAAAAAGAAGAAATTTATATGTCACGTTATCGTAATGCTAAACTTCGAGTTATTAGACGTTTAGGTGAATTACCTGGTTTAACAAGTAAAGTACCGAAGAAATCTTATCCCCCGGGTGTCCATGGTCCAAGTAAAGACGAAAAGAAATCTTCCATATCAGAATATGCTATTAGATTACAAGAGAAACAGAAGCTTCGCTTTAATTATGGTATTTCAGAGAAACAATTATTGAATTATGTTAAAAAGGCTAAACGTTTACCTGGAGCAACAGGTACAATAATTCTACAATTATTAGAAATGAGACTAGATAGTATTATTTTCCAATTAGGATTTGCAAATACTATAGCTGCAGCTCGTCAAATCGTATCTCATGGTCATATTAAAGTAAATGGTAAGAAGTTAAATATCCCAAGTTTTCAATGTAAACCTAATGATGTAATTTCCATTGTTGATAAAAAACAATCAAAAAATTTGATTTCTAAAAATATTGAAACAACAAATAGTCATTCCCGATTAAAATCGCATCTTGATTATAACGATCAAATGAAACAAGGAAAAGTTATAAATATGGTTGATACAAAAGAAATTGATTTAAATATTAACGAATTACTGATTGTTGAATTTTATTCTAAAAAATAAGCAAATAGTTCTAATTTAAAGAAACTAGATATAAAATATTATGGATTCTATAGAAAGAAAATAATTTTATGAAATTTAAATTTAAGAAAGAGTTGGAATCGGATCTTCTTCTAGAATTACCTTTCACTGAACACGTGGAAGAATTAAGACAACGAAGTTCACATATTTTTGTTTTAATCATAGTTTCTGCAATTATAGCTTTCCTAAATGTTAAAGATATTGTTCAAATATTAGAATTACCTGTTACAAGTATAAAATTCTTTCAACTTGCTCCTGGTGAATACTTCATATCAACCGTTAAAATTGCATTCTACTCAGGTTTTTTAGTTACAAGCCCATTTTTATTAACTCAGTTAACTATATATATTATACCAGGATTAAATAAAGGTGAAAAGAGTTTGATTCTACCTTTACTTCTAGGATCAACACTGCTATTTTTCTTTAGCTTGATTTTTTCGTACTTTATCTTAATACCTGCAGCATTAAATTTTTTCATTTCCTATGGTGAAAGTGTTATTGAACCTTTGTGGTCATTTAACCAATACTTTGACTTTATTTTAGTATTGTTTTATACAACAGGGCTCGCATTTCAAATACCTATTTTCCAGATAATTATAGGTATTGTGGGTATAATTTCTGGTAAGCAAATGTTAGAATATTGGAAATATGTGATATTAATAGCTACAATAATAGGGGCTATACTAACTCCATCAACTGACCCTATAACACAATTATTATTATCTGGTGCTATTATCTTCTTATATTTAATTGGCGCGAGTGTCTTACTTCTATTGAATAAGTAACCATATCAAAAATTTATTTAAAAAATTTATTTAATTAAGAAAAATTTTTCTACAAGAGCTCAAAAATAAAATTAAAAATTTCATGAAATTTTATAATTGGTCTAAAATGAAAGTTTCAATATCGAACTTTCTAACGACAACATTTCTATTACTTATTTTGAATACACAAAATGCGAATGCATTTCCAATTTATGCACAACAAGCATATGCAAACCCACGTGAAGCGAATGGACGAATTGCATGTGCAAATTGTCATTTAGCTGCTAAACCTACTGAAATTGAAACGCCACAAGCGGTACTTCCAAACAGTGTGTTTGAGGCAGAAGTAAAAATTCCTTATGATTTAAATAGTAAACAAGTTTTAGGAAGTGGTGCTAAAGGCGGCTTAAATGTAGGGGCAGTTGTCATCTTACCAGAAGGATTCAAATTAGCACCGACTAATAGGCTAAGTGATGAAATAAAACAAAAAAATAAAGGGGTTTATATTTCTGCATATAGTGCAAAAGCAGAAAATATCCTTGTTGTAGGTCCAATCTCTGGGGATAAACACCAAGAAATTACTTTCCCTGTTCTTGCTCCAGATCCCGCTACTAATAGTGAAGTATTTTTCTTAAAATATCCTATTTATGTAGGCGCAAATCGTGGACGTGGACAAGTTAACCCAACAGGTGATAAAACAAATAACAATGCAATAATTTCCACAGTAGCTGGCCAAGTTTCTGATATTAGTACACTTGATAAAGGTATTACAGCAGTAACAATTAAAACTGCTGCAGGGGCTGATGTTATTTATAATGTACCTAAAGGCCTGGAATTAGCAGTTAGTAAAGGTAATTATGTTAAAGTGGATACTTTAATCTCAAAAGACCCGAATGTAGGTGGCTTTGGTCAAAGTGAAACCGAAATTACTTTACAAAGTCCTGCTCGTATTTATGGATACATGCTTGTTACTTTATTTATTATTTTAACTCAGATTTTCCTAGTTATCAAGAAAAAGCAATTCGAAAAAGTCCAAGCTGCTGAAATGAATTTCTAAAAGAGAGATTCTTGAAGTCTGTTTATATAACAATATAACAGACTTCAAAATAGATTATTCTAAATCACGACGGCTAGGATTTCGTGATGGATCACTTGATAAAAATCCAAAAATAAAAATGGAACTAAAGAGAATAATGCATGCATAAACTAATATTTTTAAGGTGAACATAAGTAAATCTAAATAAAAAGTTTTAAAACTGATTTATATCATATACCCTTTACATATTTCAAGTTAAAAAGTTAAATCTTTTCGTTGATTTACTTTTTTTTGATCATATTTTAAATCCGAAAGTGTTTTCAGCATTAATGAATAATACGCTCGTAGATAAACATCAAGTTTACCGTTCGGGTGTATGTAAGTTATCGGCGATGAATTGATAATTAAATCCTTAGAAGAAGTATTTGAACCACTAACACTAGAGAAAGTTAAACGGTCGTGTATTCCCCAACTCCACATGAAGAAAGAAGCTAATTTACGACTTACTTCAAGTGAAGACACAGGTATAACATTAATCTCTGCAGTTTGACCTGAATATTGCTCACATAAAGTAATAATCTCAGAGGCGAACCAACAAGTAGCACTTTCTAGGACGATTGTTTTATTTAACTGACTTTCTTGTGTGAGACCATGTAAACAAAGCTTAGCAATATCAACAGCATCTAAATAAGAAAGAGCTGAATCCTGATCACTAACCCATACAGCCTCTTGATCTAAAATCGGAACGGCATATTGTCCAACCAAACCTTGGAAAAAACTAGGTAATTGATAAATTGTATAAGGAACTTGTGACTGTTTCAAACATAATTCCACGGAATTTTTAAAATTTAATAGAGGTACTTGTTTAAAATTTACTGGTTTATTAGCAATGGATAAAAAAATGAAACGTTGAATGTTCGCTTTTTTAGCAGCTTTGATAAGTGCAATCTTAGTGATTAGATCAATTTGTTTTAATGTCCCTAATTCTTCTTCAGCACGTAACGTCGAAGCGTCAATGATAACTGTAACATTTTTTAGAGCTTCAGGTAAAGTGTCTGGAAAACGAAGATCTAAATACACTATTTCTACTTCAGGAGCACGTACTAACCAACCGTTTGGGTCTACTTCACGAACCCCACACTTAACTGGATAACCTTTGGTTAAAGCTTGAAAAACTATTTGACGACCTAATGTTCCAGTCGCACCTATAACAAGTAAAGTCATAAATTGTATTTTTTTATTTTTCTAAAGAAAGTCTATAAATCGATCTAGACTTTTTCGGATTATATTTTTTCTGTATTTAAGATTAAATGTGAGAGTACATTTTGATCTAATCTTAATTTATTTTCATAAATAGGTAAAACTTGTGGCGATGCGAAAAAGCCCATTTCAATAAAATGTCCGGTTTTAAATGATTTGATAGTGTAAACAAAGTCACATTGACCACGTGATACTATTGAAATATGTTTTGCACCTAAGCGATACAACTGTCTTGCATAATCAAGAGTGTAATATTTTAATTCTTCCTCAGAAACCTTAGGCGAAAAAATTACCCTAGTCTCATAGCTGTTATTTTCTTTTAATATTTTCATAAATACTTGGGTAAAACATTATTAAATTGTGAACGGTCAGAAAATAAAGACTCATATAAATCTGGCAGACATTATTTAAACCATTAATAAGAGCGATTAACTCAAAGATGTCATATATTAACTGTATATTAAACAAAAGAGATCGGTTAAATTAGGACTAATGTGTTTTCTCAAAAAAAATCTCCTAGAACATCAGCATTGCTTGTGCTATCGATCCTAATAGTTAAACTTAGAAAGTATTTGAACACTACGCTAGAAAAGGTTAAACCAAATGAGCACAATTTAAGTTATTTCATGAAAAAGAGGAGACTTTTACCTGCTTTTTATAAAACAAAATTTAAAATATTAACATATCTAACATTAAAGAATTAACACTTAAAAAAATTAGGATTGAATTTATATAAGAATTGTACCATTTTAAACATAATGAGCGAACAAGAAAAATAACTATACATTCTTTAAAACTCAGATAAAAGATTTAGAAACGGCTAAGCTTTCTTCGAACTCACTTACTAAACCTTTGGTTGGTTGCAAATCAACTATGACAAGAATTAAAATCTATATTTTTTCTAAACCTCCTCTGCTCTATCACGCTTTTGTAATTAAATTTTTCTGTATTTAAAATTAAATACGAAACCTTTTGTCTAATCTTAGTTTGTTTTCATACATAGACAAAACTTGTGCGCGCCACAAGAAGATTCAATAAAATTCTAGCTCTAAATATCATTTAGGGTAACCAAAATCACGTTGCAAGTGATCTATTGAATATATATATTCACCTAAACGAGCACTGTCTCCATAATTAAAAGAATAATCTTTTAGTGTTCCTCAGAAAACTGAGGTGAAATATTCGTAAATTATAAAAAACATTGCAGAAAGATTAATATCTAATGAATTAAAAAGTATTAAAATCAACGTTAATACCAGGCCCCATTGTCGAACAAATCGTTAATTTTTTAACATATTTTCCTTTTACACCAGAAGGTTTATTTGACTCAACTGAATTATAAAAAGTTGTTAAATTCTCAAATAAAGAATCAGAAGAAAAGTCAGCTTTACCAAAACTAATGTGAACAACACCAGCTTTGTCAGCTCTATATTCTAATTTTCCCTTCTTAAATTCTTTAACTGCTGATTCAAGGTCAACAGTAACTGTACCTGCTTTAGGTGAAGGCATTAAACCTTTAGGGCCTAGAACTCGACCCAATTTTGCTAATTTTGGCATCATAATGGGTGTTGTTATTAAAAGATCAAAATCTAAAATGCCATGACTAATGTCGTCAAATAAATCATCACTACCTGTAATATCAGCACTAGAATTAGAAATTAAATCTGTATTTTCAGTAGGAACTAGGACAGCAATACGAAGTTCTTTACCCGTACCATGAGGCAAAGCAACAGTTGTGCGAAGTTGCTGATCTGCATATTTTGGATCAATAAACAATGAAATATGCGCTTCTATAGACTCATTAAACTTAGCCGAAGTTGTAGATTTCACTAAAGCAATAGCTTCTTTTATTTCATACGAAGTATCTTGTACTTTATTTTTTTCGCGCTTTAAACGCTTAGAAATTATTTTCATAATGATTTTTCTAATATATATATATATAGATTAACATAAAAAGGTCATTTTGATTTCGAATGAATTGGTTCGTTGTCCGCTATAATTTTACAACGAGTAGTTCGACATGTTTAAATCCAAGTGTTATTTCTGCAATTTCTCTCTTAAATCCCTGAAACTTTTTGAATCGTCCATAGTTTAAACTTAGAGATTTCTTCAAGGAGTATAAAAACTAGACTTTTTTTTATCCCACAATGGCGATACCCATATTTACAGCCGTACCTGCTACAATTTTGACAGCGGCAGTTAGATTTGACGTGTTTAAATCCACAAGTTTCGTTTTCGCAATTTCTTCTACTTGATTCATAGTAACGGAACCAACAATTTCCTTATTTGGCTCACCTGAACCTTTTTGAATATTCGCGGCTTTTATTAATAGAACAGATGCAGGAGGTGTTTTTAATATAAATGTGTAACTACGATCTTCATAAACCGAAATTTCAACCGGAATAATAAGATCTCCTTTATCACCAGTTTTTGCATTATATTCCTTACAGAAAGCAGAAATATTAGCACCATGTTGGCCTAGTGCAGGTCCAACTGGTGGTGCTGGTGTGGCTTTACCTGCAGGCAAAGCTAATTTTATAATAGCTACAATCTTTTTGGCCATAAAGTGTTAAAAATAAAAATAAGTGTTGAGTAAATAGTTGAGTAAATAAAAGTGTATTTATAAAATAATTAAGCACGCCCTGAAGGACTTGAACCCTCGACATTTGGTTTTGGAGACCAACGTTCTACCAACTGAACTAAGGACGCATAACAAATATTAAATATTTACTATCACTTAAATAGTTTAACATAAAACATACTAAAATATCAAGGACTTAAAATCTTCAAATAAATTCCTTATAAATTACTCTTCATAAAAATAATTTATTGTTAGTTATAAAAAGTGACGTCTAGATTAACAAATTAACTCGTTTACCAAGATTTTTGAAAGTTGTTGACGATGACCTTTTTTACGACGATACTTTTTCTTTGATTTCATTTTATAAATAATCAATTTCGGACCAGTTAGGTGTTCAATAACTGTTCCGGTAATACTGACATCGTTCAAATAAGGAAAACCCAACATAAGTTGATCAGCTTTTTTTATCATTAGAATACGTTTTAGTAAAATCGAGGTACCTAAAGTTAGCGGAACTTTATTTGTAATAAAATGCTGTCCGGTTTGTACCCAAACTTGAGTGCCGCCAATCTCAACAATAGCATATTCCATAATTAGTCTAGTCAAAAAATTTATGAATTTATTATAGCATAAAATTTAAAAAGTTCCAAGATATACAGACTTTTTAAACTATTATTTTATTAATGAAAATAAGTTTAATTTTATTTATTAATTTTTACATATTTAAGACTTCTAGTATTAAAATTATTTTATCTACTACTAGAAGTCTTAAAAACTAATAAATTAACGCTTTAAAATCAAAAGTGTAAATTAAACCACACCTTGCTTACGTGTTGAGCGATCACCAAGTTTTACATATGCACCAAACTCAACTTGATCAGTCACTTCTGCACCAATACCGGTGAAAACATCTCGGAACAGTGTACGAGCACCATGCCATAAATGTCCAAAGAAGAATAATAAAGCAAAGTTTAAGTGTCCAAAAGTATACCAACCACGTGGACTACTTCTAAATACACCATCTGATTCTAAACTTGCTCGATCAAATTCAAAAACTTCGCCAAGCTGTGCTTTTCGTGCGAACTTCTTCACAGTCGGAGCATCTTTGAAGGTTTGACCGTTAAGCTTACCACCATAGAAATTTACAGTAACACCAACTTGTTCAATACTATATTTTGATTCAGCACGTCTAAATGGAATATCTGCACGAATAATACCGTCTTTATCAATAAGAATTACAGGGAAAGTTTCGAAGAATGCTGGCATTCTACGTACACTTAACTCACGACCTTCTTTATCTTTGAAAACAGGATGTCCTAGCCATGCTTCAGCGATACCATCTCCTTTATCCATAGGTCCCGAACGGAAAAGACCACCTTTTGCGGGATTATTTCCTATATAATCATAGAATGCTAATTTATCAGGAATACGAGACCAAGCGTCACTCTCTGTTAAACCTTCAGATAATGAAGTCTCAATACGTCGCTCAATTTCTTGTTGGAAATAGCCACTATCCCACTGATAACGTGTCGGACCAAAAAGTTCTACAGGTGTTGTAGCACTTCCATACCACATTGTACCAGAGGTAATAAATGCAGCAAAAAATACTGCAGAAATACTACTAGAAAGTACTGTCTCGATATTACCCATTCTTAACGCTCTGTAAAGACGCTTAGGAGGTCTTACAGTTACATGGAAAATACCAGCTAGAATACCCAAAGTTCCGGCAGCAATATGATGTGCTGCAACTCCACCTGGATTAAATGGATTAAAGCCTTCTGGCCCCCAAGATGGAGCACAAGGAGCAACTTTTCCAGTAATACCATAAGCATCAGAAACCCAAATACCGGGACCAAAAAGACCAGTAACGTGGAAAGCACCAAACCCAAAACATAAAATTCCTGCAAGGAATAAATGAATACCAAATATCTTAGGTAAATCAAGACCAGGCTCATCGTTAAAAGGATCACGGAAAATTTCAAGATCCCAATAAACCCAATGCCAGATGGCAGCTAAAAAACATAAGCCTGATAAAACAATATGTGTTAATGCAACCCCTTCAAAACTCCATAACCCAGGGTTTGATACACTTTCACCCGTAATACTCCAACCACCCCAAGAATCTGTTACACCTAATCTTGTCATAAAAGGCATAACATACATCCCTTGACGCCACATTGGATTAAGAACTGGATCTGAAGGATCAAATATCGCTAATTCATAAAGTGCCATTGAACCTGCCCAACCGGCTACTAGAGCAGTATGCATTAGATGTACAGCGATTAGACGACCAGGATCATTTAATACTACAGTATGGACCCTATACCAAGGTAATCCCATTTAATTTAGATCTCCTAAATTTAATTTAAAACAACTATCTAACTTTCTTACATTTAATAGTATATTATAGTGTATTTCAAATTATTATATACTTAATAATTTTAATAATAAATATAAATTCTCGTTAAAGAGGTACTCGCGTAATTTTTGCAGCAATCCCTGACGGTAAGTCCAAATTTCTTAATAAATTAATTGTATCTAATGTAAAAGGGAAAATATCAACAATTCGTTTATATGTTCTTATCTCAAAATGTTCACGAGAATCCTTATTTACGTGAGGTGAACGTAGAACACAATAAATTCGTTTTTTTGTCGGTAATGCTATTGGACCAGATATTGTCGAATTAGTCTGTTTTAGATTTTCAGAGATCTGGTTACAAGATTCATTAATTAATTGTGAATCAAATGATTTTAACTCAATTCTGATTTTTTTTTCCATTCTAATTTATTAAACTAAAATCTTAGAAACCACACCGGCTCCAATTGTTCTTCCACCTTCACGAATAGCAAAACGCATACCTTCTTCAATAGCAATGGCAGAAATTAACTCGGCAGTCATTTTAATACGGTCACCTGGCATAACCATATCAACATCATCACCTTCATCACTTGTGAAAGCTTTAATATCCCCTGTAACATCTGTTGTTCGTACATAAAATTGCGGACGGTAACCTGTGAAAAATGGGGTATGACGACCACCTTCTTCTTTAGTTAGAATATAAACTTCACCTTCAAACTCCGTGTGTGGCGTAATTGTTCCAGGTTTAGATAAGACCATACCTCGCTCAATATCTGTTTTTTGTAAGCCACGTAGTAATATACCAACATTATCACCAGCCATACCTGAATCTAAAGTCTTTTGGAACATTTCTACTCCAGTTACTGTGGTCGATTGTGTATCACCAAGACCAACAATTTCAATGGTATCACCAACATTTATAACCCCTCGCTCAATACGACCAGTAGCTACAGTACCACGACCAGTAATTGAGAATACATCTTCAACAGCCATTAAAAATGTTTTTTCGGTATCTCGTACAGGTGTTGGAATATATTCATCTACAGTATCCATTAAACTAAAGATTTTATCCACCCATTTATTATCGCCTCGTACAGTAGAAGGTAAACTAATAATGGTTTCTAAAGCTTGTAAAGCAGAACCTACTGTTATTGGAATATCGTCACCTGGAAAATCATAATTGGATAGAAGTTCTCGTACTTCTAATTCTACTAATTCAATCAGTTCTTCATCATCTACTTGATCTTCTTTATTTAGAAAACAAACTAAATTAGGTACACCAACCTGTTTTGCTAATAAAATATGTTCACGAGTTTGAGGCATTGGACCATCAGCAGCAGAAACTACTAATATAGCGCCATCCATTTGTGCAGCACCTGTAATCATATTTTTCACATAGTCTGCATGTCCTGGACAATCGACATGGGCATAATGACGATCTAATGTTTCATACTCCACATGAGCTGTGTTGATGGTGATCCCACGAGCTTTTTCTTCTGGCGCTGCATCAATATCAGCATAATTTTTTAATTCAGCATTCCCAAGCGTTGATAAAGTAGCAGTTATTGCAGCAGTTAAGGTGGTTTTACCATGGTCTACATGCCCAATGGTACCAATATTAACATGCGGTTTACTACGTTCAAATTTTTCGCGAGCCATATTATTGTTATTATTATTTTATTTTAGTACTTTTGGCGAAGATATATTTAGTAACGTAAATGAGCAAAGGCCTTATTAGCTTCGGCCATACGATGGGTTTCTTGGCGTTTTTTCATCGCACTACCGACACCATTGGAAGCATCCATAATTTCATTTGCTAATTTTTCTGCAATAGTCCGACCAGCACGAGCTTTAGCTGCCGTAATAATCCATTTCAGTGCTAAATTCGTACCGCGATATTGATTCACTTCAAGGGGTACTTGGTACGTAGAACCACCAATTCGACGAGCCTTTACTTCTACAAGAGGAATGACATTCTTGATACTGGTTTCGAAAACTTGAATCGGGTTTGTGTTAGTTTGTGTCTCAATGGCGTCAAATGTATCTAAAACAATAGAATTAGCTAGCGTTTTTTTACCATTACGTAAAATACGGGTAATAAACAAGCTAACAAGGGTACTATCATATTTTGCATCTCTTTTCGGATAACGCTTCTTTGTTATACTACGTCGTGACATAATTTAATTATTCTTCTTTAGGTTTTTTGGTACCATATTTAGATCTACCTTGTCTCCGGTCATTGACTTCGCCACTATCTAATGTACCACGTATAATATGATAACGTACACCTGGTAGATCTTTTACTCTTCCGCCTCTTAATAAGACGGCAGAGTGTTCCTGTAAATTGTGACCAATGCCTGGAATATACGCAGTTACCTCAAAACCTGTAGCTAACTTAACTCTTGCGACCTTACGAATAGCCGAGTTGGGTTTTTTTGGTGTTGTTGTATAGATACGAGTGCATACCCCACGCTTTTGTGGACAATTTTTTAAAGCAGGGGATTTGGATTTTTGTAAAGTTACTTTTCTTTTCTTTCTTAGTAGTTGTTGAATTGTTGGCATCGTTTCTTATTTTTCATTACCATATTTTTTATAGAATTTATCAACTCTTCCTTCAGTATCTAATATTTTCAAAGAACCATTATAAAATGGATGGTTTCCCGACCAGATGTCAACAGTCAGTTTAGGACGTGTAGAACTCGTCGTCATTATTAGTTGACCATCACAATAAACTTGGGTTTCATCAAACCATTTTGGGTGAATCTCTTTCTTAGGCATATTTTAAATTTAACGTTTAGAAAATTGTGAAGCTTTTCGAGCTTTCTTTAAACCATATTTTTTACGTTCTTTGATTCTTGAATCAACTGTTAGCAACCCCTTTTCTTTTAAAAGAGCGCGATTAGAACTATTATAGTCAATTAGAGCTCTAGCAATTGATAAAGAAATTGCACTACTTTGACCAGTTAGACCTCCACCTTTAACTTTAACATTTACATTAAAGTTCGTTACTAAATCTGAATCTACAAGAGGTAATTTAACCTGTTTCAAATAATTTTTATTATATTGAAAATATTCATCCACAGCGCGCCCATTTACTAAAAATGTACCTCCACCAACTTCCAATTGAACTTGCGCTGTTGCTTGTTTGCGTCTTCCAATACCGAAAGATTTTTTTTTCTCTAAATTCATATAAATTATTACTCTGTTATAAGACTTTAATTAACTGAGGTTCTTGAGCCAAATGAGGATGAATACTACCTTCATAAACCTTTAAATTAGTAAACATTTTTCTACCCAACGGTCCTTTTGGTAACATGCCTTTAATAGCCTTCTCGATAACAGCCTCCGGTCTTTTTTCTTTTAATTCCTTATATGTTCTAACACGTAACCCTCCAGGTCGACCTGAGTGACGCCTATATAACTTTTGTGTTTCTTTATTTCCAGTAATTTTAATTTTTTCCGCATTTGTAATAATTACATAGTTATTACTTTCTAAGAAAGGTGTGTAATTAACTTTGTTTTTACCTATCAAAAGTTTAGAAACTTCTGTTGATAAACGACCCAGGACATGATCAGTAGCATCAATTTGATACCATTTAGCTGTGTTTAAGTCTTGGGTACTAATAAATGTATCTTTCATTTAGTCTCAAGTTTTATTTTATTTTATACAAGGGTAATATCAAATTTATCTTTTAAAGATTGGAAGACTTCTTGTGCTGATTTTTTACCAAAATTTTTGATCTCACAAATTTCATCTTTTGTGTAGGTAACTAATTCCTCAATTGAATTAATACCCTTTCTTTTTAGACAATTATAAGCACGAACAGATAATTGTAATTCTTCAATTAAAATAACTTCTTTTTGTTTTACAGGCAAAACTATTTGTTCTTCTTGATAAATGAGGTTTTGTGTACTAGTTAGTTTCGAAAACCAAGACATTAACTTATTAGAAGCTTCACTTAATGCCGATTCGGGTGAAATACTGCCATTTGTTGTTATCTCTAATATCAAACTTTCTTCATTTTTATTACGTTCTTTTTTTGTGTTAAAATTAACAGAGAGAACAGGCATAAAAGCTGCATCAATTGGCAAAAATTTAGAATTTTCAGGCTTTAATTCTTCAGAAAAGGAATACCCGAAGCCAGTTTCACCTTTTAATTCGATTTTGAGCCATTCATCACTTGTTAATGTAGCAAGATATTGATTAGGGTTAATGATATCAACTTCTTCGGAAAATTTAATAGCATTAGCAGTTATGATACCCGGGCCTTGTATATCAATTGTACCATAAAAGGTAGATTTCGTACCTTTCTTTAATATAACTTGCTTTAAGTTTAACATTAACTCCAAAATATCCTCACGTAAGGATGGTAAAATAGAAAACTCATGAAGAACATTTTCGATTTTTAAACCCGTAATAGCTGTTCCTTCGATATTAGAAAGTAGAACTCGTCGCAATGCGTTTCCAATTGTAATGCTCTGATTCTTATCTAAAGCTTGTAATAAAAAATGCCCTGTCTTTTTCCCAGATTCTCCGATCTCTAAGTTGAAAAATTGAAAACCCTCATCCATAGTTAAAGTTTTTATTAAACACGACGCTTTTTAGGGGGGCGACATCCATTATGTGGTAAAGGTGTTATATCTTTAATAATCGTTATTTCTAACCCCACACTTTGTATCGCTCGAATCGCTGTTTCACGACCCGAACCTTGACCTTTTATAAGTATTTCTACCTTCTTTAAGCCTAAGTTAAAAGCCGTAGTACAGGCAGCTTCTGAAGCTGTTTGCGCTGCAAAAGGTGTACCTTTACGAGCTCCTTTAAATCCAGTACTCCCCGCGGAAGCCCAAGAAAGGGTATTCCCAGTCGAATCTGTAATGGTAATGATCGTATTATTAAATGTAGATTGTATATGTACAATTCCATCTGTAACACCTAACTTACTTCTTTTTCCTGTATTTCTCTTAATTTTTGCCATTAACTTTTAATGTTTAAAAACTCTTATTTTTTCTTACCAGCCATTGTTTGTTTTGGTCCACGTCGTGCACGTGCATTAGTGCGCGTACGCTGACCACGTAAAGGTAACTGTTGTCTATGACGTCGGCCTCGAATACAGTTGATCTCCGATAAGCGTTTTATATTTAGACTTACTTTTCTTCTCAGATCTCCTTCAACTTGATAATCAGTTTTTATAATTTCACGAATTAAACTGACATCCTTATCTTCAATTTCATATGCCCTTAAATCTGGATTAACATTCGCTTTTTTTAAAATTTGTTGAGATGAGACAAGACCAATGCCATAAATACCAGTTAACGCATATTCAATACGTTTCTTTTTTTGTAAATCAATTCCGGATATACGAACCACAATAAATATTCCTTTTTTTTATCCTTGCTTTTGTTTATGTTTTGGATTTGTACAAATAACGCGAATTTTCCCATGCCGTTTAATAACACGACAATTATCACACATCTTTTTAACGGAAGGTCGAACTTTCATAAATTTATATATACGTTTTATAACTTTCTGATATTAGTAAAGTCTGAATTTGCCTACTTGTTTCTAGAGTTACCCCGACTAAAATTAGAAGGGACGTTACCCCAAACCCATACGCATTAACCTTTGGTACAGTTACTGTTATAGCTAAAAATAATGCTCCAATCAGCGTCAAACGTTTTAACATATTTTGTAAAAATTCACTTGTTTGGTTTCCAGGTCTTACACCAGGTATGGTAACGGCCATTTTATTTAAGTCTTTAGCTAATTCTTTCGGATTTAAGATTAAATTTGAATAAAAAAGACTGAAAGCAATTATTAGAACAAAGTTTAAAATGCGGAAAAGAATGCTCTGAAATTCAACATTAGTAAAGAAATTAGGCAATATATTTAAACCAACTAAATAATTGATTAGCAAATTAATTACTGTAAGAATGGTTGACGCGAATATAATAGGCATAATACCACTCTGATTTATCTTTAGAGGTAAATAAGAATTTTTAGTATTATTACCAAAATTTGAGGTCAATTGTTTTGCAGATATTAACGGAATAATCCGAACCGCTTCTTGCACATAGATTACACAAATAATTAGGAGTGAGAAAGTGAAAAAGTTTACAGCAGCAGATGTTGGATTACTTATATCAATAACAGTCTTTATTGTTTTTGGGAACGTGGATAAAATATTTAACGTTATGATAATAGAAGAACCATTTCCTAAACCATTTTCAGTAATTAAATCTGATAACCAAAGGACAATCATTGATCCTGTAATTAAGGTAATTATTATTTGACTAAAAATTGTAAAACTTTGCACAAATAAGATTGGACGAAGAGCTACTGCAATAGATACACTATCAATTATTGCCCAAACAAGTGTTAAGTAGCGTGTATATTCGATTATTTTTTTGCGACCCCTTTCACCTTCTTCTTTTTGTAACTTTTCAAGACTTGGTATAATACTCACTAATAATTGTATCATAATTGATGCGTTTATATAGGGTAAAATACCTAAACTAAAAATACCTAAAACTAAATTTTCATTTGTATAAAAATTGCGGAGCAAAGGTATTGAATAAAGAATGTTTTTTAAATATTCTTGATCAACATTAGGAACAGGTATATAAGTCCCTGTCCGAACAAGTAAAATTATAAGGAAGGTGTTAAACAATCTACTTTGTAAAGACTTTGAATTATTATTCATAAAAATTAATCGTAAAAACTTTCGAATGGAATATCGCGGTCCTGTGCTACTGTCATTGGATTTTTAATATTTTCAAAAGCACAGATTGTTGCTCGTGCATTATTTAATAAATTTTTTGATCCTAATTGTTTAGCAACAATATTTTTGATACCAGCAAGTTCTAATAATATTCTTATTGAACTACCAGCAATAACTCCAGTACCTTGTGAAGCCGGTTTAACTAGAACCGAACAGGCACCAAAATCACCAGTTACTATATGTGGAATTGTTTTTGTTTTTGTTAAAATAACATTAGTTAAATTACGTTTAGCGTCAGTTATACCTTTACTAATAGCATTTACAACATCATCTGCTTTTCCAACACCAACACCAACCTGACCATTCTCATTACCAATAGCTATGACAACCCGAAACGCTAATTTTTTACCACCTTTACAAACTTTAGTAACGCGACTTATTTGTATAACTTTTTCTTGAAAAACTTTATTTTTTTGCTTTCTTATTGTTTTACGTTTTGCAGTATTCATCTTTATTTTCCAGATTTTCCAGCTTTTCTAAGAACTTTTTCGTCCATATAGCGAATTCCTTTTCCCTTATAGGGTTCAGGAGGTCGGATAGACCGTATTTGTGAGGCAAGCAAACCAACCTTTTCTTTATTAATACCACTAACAAAAATATTAGTGTTAGCCTCCACTTTGAACTCAACACCCGGTGGAGAAACAAAAATTACAGGATGACTATAACCTACATTAAGGGTTAAAGTATTACCTGAAACTTGTGATCTATAACCAACACCAACCATTTGTAACTGTCGGTTAAATTTTTCCGATACACCAATAATCATATTGTTAATTAATGAACGGGTTAAGCCGTGTTTTTGTCGTGCTATTCTAGAATCTAAAACTTTAGTAATATGAATCGAAGATTCCTCAATAGAAACAAGTATTTCCATAGGAATTTGATGGGTTAATTCACCATGACGACCCTTTACGATTATTTTTTGATCCTGTAACTCTACATTTACTTCGCTAGGAATATTTATCAATAATTTACCGATACGAGACATAATTTATTTTTTTAATTTCTAATTAAAATCTAAGAGGTCGATATTTATGTTCTAATTTAGGTAAATACTTTTTTACTTAAAACTTACCAGATGTAACATAAAATTTCACCACCAACATTAAGCTTTCGTGCTTGCTTATCCGTCACTACTCCGTATGAGGTTGAGATAATAGCAATTCCTAAATTTCCAAGTACTTTAGGTAAATTTTTTGCTCCTGAATAAACTCTAGTACCAGGCTTACTCACTCTTTTCAGACTTGTTATAACAGATTTTCTTTTTTTTCCTACATACTTTAGCGAAACTAATATAGTATTTCTTGTTGATAAAACTTTTGAATTCTCGAGATAACCCTCCGTTTCTAGAATACTAACAAGACTGGAAGTCATTTTCGTAAAAGGGATCTCTACTAATTGCTGTTTAGCATTATTTGCATTTCTGATTCGCGTAAGCATATCAGAAATCGTATCATTAACCATCGAATTTTTTCTTATTAAATTTTTTATAAATAATTAGCAGGAAACCTAAACTATACTTTAGGAAACGGTAAACCAATCTGTGTTAATAAAGATTTACTTTCTTCTATACTTTTAGCTGTTGTAACAATAGAAATATTCAAACCTAAGATCTGGTCAACTTGTTCGTATTCGATCTCAGGAAAGATGAGTTGATCTTTAATTCCTAGATTATAGTTACCATCTGAATCAAATTTTGTAGTGTCTAAACCTTGGAAGTCACGAATTCTCGGTAATGTTAGGTTTATAAAACGGTCTAAAAATGTATACATTTTCTCTTTTCTTAGAGTTACTTTTAAACCTAACGACATTTGTTCACGGACTTTAAACCCCGCAATCGAATTTTTTGCTATTGTTACAATAGGTTGCTGACCTGTAATTAAACGAAACTCTTCAATACTTTTTTGTAATAGCTTGTTATTTGAAGCATTAACACCAAGACCTCTATTTATGACTATTTTTTCAATCTTAGGAATTTCAAGATTATTTTTATAATCAAATTTTTCTTTTAGAAAAGGAGAAATTTCTTCTCTATAAAGGTCTCGTGTCTTTTTATCATAATGTAAATCCATACTTAACTGATTGTTTTACCTGTCTTTTTTAATACTCGACTAATTCTTTTGTATTTTGATTTTGACTCATCAATAGTAAAACCAATACGAGAGATATTCTCATTATCATAACAAAACATTACATTAGAAATATTCAATGGTACATCCATTGTAATAATTCTACCAGCTTCGTTTTTCTGCTGAGGTTTTATATGTTTAATTTTTGAGTTAATCCCTTCGATCAACAATTGATTTGTTTTATGATAAATAGTTTTAATATCACCAACTTTACCTTTGTCTTTCCCACTGATAATTTTTACTGTATCTCCAACTTTCAATTTTTTCATTTCTTATATTAATTATAAAACTTCTGGGGCAAGTGAAACAATTTTTGTAAAATTAGCATCTCTTATCTCTCGAGCAATGGGGCCAAAAATTCTGGAACCTCGTGGATTATTCTCTTTGTTAATAATAACTGCAGCATTATCATCAAATCTAATACTCATACCATCCTTACGTCTTAAAGTATGTCTAGTTCTAACAATAACAGCACGAACAATATCAGAACGTTTTACCCCCATATTTGGTGAAGCATCTTTAACAACCCCAATTATGATATCCCCAATATTTCCATATTGTTTGTTATTTCCAAGTACGCGAATACAAAGGATATTTTTCGCTCCGGTATTATCAGCCACAGTTAAGTATGTTTGTGGTTGGATCATAATATCTTTAATATCTTATTAAGTTAAAAAATTTGTGTAACTGTCCAACGTTTCTTTTTACTTAGTGGAATAGTTTCTTGAATTAAAACTATATCCCCAATTTTACATTTATTGGAATCATCATGTGTCATAAAACGCTTATTCTTTTTTAGCGTTTTACCATAAATGGGATGTATGTATCTTTTTTCAACTAAAACAACAACTGTCTTATCCATCTGATCACTAACTACTATACCTATTTTTTCTTTAACCGCCATAAAATTTTATTTAAATTTATTTAACCTGTTCATATAATTAACACAGCCTAAGAGTTGGCTTAAACGTTTCTTATTTGATTTAAATTCATGTGGTTTAAAACTTTGTCTTGTTGTTTTTTTTACATTTAATTTTGCTAATTCTTTAGAGATGATAGAAATCTCTACTTCTATTTTTTCAATACAAAGGTTTTTCGTCTCAAGTGATATTAACTCCGACTCCGGGTTCTTTATTGTTTTTATTATATCTTCTACCTCTTTAGATGAACGGAACATACTTTATTTTATTCTTTTATTAGAATTTTCGTTTTAATAGGAAGTTTAAAAGCCGCTAAACTTAAAGCTTTTTGAGCTAATTCTAGAGGTACACCAGAAAGTTCAAATAATATTGTACCAGGTTTAACGACAGCTACCCAATAATCAGGGGTACCTTTACCAGAACCCATTCTCGATTCCGCTGCTCTTGCAGTCACAGACTTATCTGGGAAAATTGTAATCCAAAGTTTTCCACCACGTTTAACAGTTCTTGTGATCGTTCGTCTTGTAGCTTCAATTTGACGTGAAGTTATCCAAGCACATTCTTGAGCTTGCAACGCATAATCACCAAATGAGATAGTATTATTTCGAGAAGCTTTTCCTCGCATCTTTCCACGATGAGGTTTACGAAATTTCGTTCTTTTTGGACTTAACATAAAAGTTCACTAATAAATTTTTATAGAATTTCATTCTTAAATAACCAAACTTTAACACCCAATACACCATAAATAGTGTTTGCGCGTTTTTCTGCATAGTCAATATCAGCACGTAAAGTATGTAAAGGTACTCGACCTTCACGAATCCATTCTTTACGGGCTATTTCAGCTCCATTAAGACGTCCACCAATTTGAATCTTAACCCCAGGTATATTTGCTACTTGGGCTCTTTTAATTGCTTTTCGAATAGCGCGTCTAAAAGCGACACGTTTTTCTAATTGTTGGACAACAAAATCACCAATTAAAGCTGCTTCAGCATCTGGTTCTTCCAATTTAATAATTTTAATAACAAAAATTATATCTTGAAGATCGTCATATTTAGCACGAACGCGTTTGATTATCTGAGTAAGGCTCTTATAAGTCGCTGCTAATTGAATACCATCTTTACCTACGAGTACCCCAGGTCGACCACTTAAAATTTCTATTTTAAGCTTATTTCCTTGACCATTTCTATTAATTTTAATTTTAGAGATACCAGCTTCTCGAGATACTTTGTTCAAATGCTCACGAATAGCAGTATCTTCTTCAAGAAGTAATGGATATAACTGAAATTTAGAAAACCATTTAGAATGGTGTGTTTGAGTTGTTACTAGGCGAAAGCCTAACGGATGTACTTTTTGTCCCACTTATAAAACCTTTATTTATAAATTTAATTTATCCTGTTGTTTCTAATACGATACTAATATGACAAGTCGGTTTTTTTATAGCAAACCCTTGGCCTTGGGCACGAGGTCTGACTCTTTTTAAAACCGGACCTTGATCCGCATAAGCTTCTTTTACATAAAGAAATTCTTTATCTATATTAAAATTATGCTGGGCATTAGAAGCCGCTGAATAAACAACTTGCCATACAGGACCACAAGCTCTATAAGGCATGAATTCTAATAGCATCAATACGTCTTTATATCTTTTACCTCTTATCTGATTTAAAACTCGACGCACCTTAAAGGGTGACATTCTAAGATATTTTCCAGATGCACTAACTTGTTGCATATCTTTTATCTCTTTATTCTTTTATCACTTTTAATATGCGAACGAAATGTACGCGTGGGAGCGAATTCACCTAATTTATGACCTACAATTTGGTCACTTATAAAAATTGGAACATGTTGGCGTCCATTATAGACAGCAATTGTATGCCCAACCATTGAAGGTGTTATTGTAGATGATCGTGACCAAGTCTTAATAACCTGCTTTTGCGATGCTTCATTCATTACTTCAATTTTTTTTAATAAATGGTAAGCAACAAATGGACCTTTTCTAATAGACCGTCCCATACATTATTTTCTTCTTATTATATATTTATTACTCAGATTATTCTTACTACGAGTCTTAACACCTAAAGCAGCCTTACCCCAAGGAGTAATTGGTCGCTTTCTACCAATAGGAGAACGACCCTCTCCACCCCCGTGTGGATGATCACATGGATTCATCGCAATACCTCTTACAGTAGGACGAATCCCTAACCATCTTTTCCGACCTGCTTTACCAATCTTAATTTTATTACTGTCGCCATTCCCAACAATACCTATAGTAGCATTACATTCTTGACGTATAAGTCGAACTTCTTTTGACGGTAAACGTAAAGTGACGTACGAACCTTCCTTAGCAAGTATTCGTGCACTTGTACCAGCAGCTCTTACAATTTGGCCTCCCTTATTAGGAACTAATTCGATGTTATGCACATCAAGACCTAACGGAATAGAAGATAATGGTAAAGTATTCCCAACCGTTATCTCAACCTTCTTTCCAGACATAATAACAGAACCTACTTTTAATGTTTGAGGATGTAATACGTAGGATTTTTCACCATCCTCATAAGTAACAAGAGCTATACGAGCATTTCGATACGGATCATACTCTATACTCTGAACCTGAGCCGGTATACCTTTTTTATTTCTCTTGAAATCAACTAATCTATAACGCTTTTTATGTCCACCACCTCGATGACGAATTGTAATAATACCACGATTATTACGTCCTTTTTTTCGAAAGTTTACTCTAATTAAAGATTTTTCTGGTTTATTTTTTGTAATTTCAGAAAACACCAAGACACCGCGATTACGAGTCCCTGGTGTATTTGGTTTATAAATCCGAATAACCATATTTTTGTTTTAATGTTTAATTATCTATCTGGGAAAAGATCTAAAGTATCACCTTCTTTTAAAGTGATAATAGCTTTTTTATATTTACTTTTATAACCAGAAAAGCGACCAACTGTACGTTTCTTTGGCGGAATATTTAATGTATTGACATTTAAAACTGTTACATCAAATAAACTATTAATAGCTGTTTTAATAACACTTTTATCTGCATGTCGGTCAACCATAAAAGTGTACTTGTTATATTCAAGTAATCCTGTACTTTTATCACTGATTACGGGATACTTTAAAATCGATTGGAGAACTTGAATTTCTTGACTTTTAATTTTCATAATTTTTATGTATAAAGGAATTGTAAATATCCTACTAAATCCGAATCAAAAATTATTTGTTCGGCATTAAGCAAAGATTTAACACTTAAATTATCTACAGCATTAATATCAATTGTTGGAATATTATCTAATGCTGTACCAAAAGTATCATGATTCTTTTTTGGATTATCCTTACTAAGTATTACTAGAGTTTTACGTTTCATATCAATACCTCGATTTTTCAATAATTGTACATATTGTTTTGTTCCTAAGAGAGGACTCCACTTTCCTGTAGACAAAGATGAATTAGTTGTATTAATTATTAATGCTGAAGTATTTTCGAAAACAAACGTTTGGTCGTATTTATTAACCAAAAGTGTTGTAATCGCTAAGTTTTTCTCTTTTCTATTAAGTTTAAGTTTGACTTGCTTTGGCTTTGGACCAAAAATAACACCACCACCTCTCCATAAAGGTGAGCGGATTGAACCCGCACGGGCACGACCTGTTCCTTTTTGTTTCCAAGGTTTTCTTCCTCCACCACGAACTTCACTTCTGGTTTTTGTTGAAGCGGTAAAAGATCGCTTATTTGTTAATTCTTGAGTTAAAGCTCTATGAATTAAATAATTCGAAGTGTTTGAAGCACACTTTAATTCGAGTGATACGGAATCTCGTTCTACCCCTGACATTAGACCCTGAACTTTATATGTAAGGAATTTTTTATATACCATAAGCTTCTTATAACTCCCTTTTAATCTTTACAATTTGTTGGTCTAATACTTAATAAATTTCCAGGTTTTCCTGGTACAGAACCCTTTAGAATAAGTAGGTTTTGTTTAGTATCGACTTTTAAAATTTTTAATTTTTTAATTGTTACGGTAGAGGCACCTAAATGTCCAGCCATTTTTTTACCAGGGTACACTCGTCCTGGAGTCGTTCCTTGACCAATAGAACCTGGAGCTCTGTGATTTTTTGATCCATGACTCATTGGCCCACGTGTAAAATGATGACGTTTTTGATTTCCTGCGAAACCTTTACCAATGGATTTACCAGTAACGTCGACAAATTCTCCTTCTTTAAATGTTTGAACATCAATTATTTGACCAAGTTGAAAATCTTCAACATTATTTATCAAATATTCCTTTAAATATTTCAAAGAAGCTAAATTTGCTTTGTTAAGATGTCCTAGCTCTGGTTTAGTACATTTACGAGTAGGAACTTCATGATAGCCTAACTGTAGAGCATCGTATCCATCAGTAGAAACTGTTTTAATCTGTGTAACGACACAAGGTCCTACTTTAATTATTGTGACAGGATTTGCATCACCATTATCCATAAAGACTTGGGTCATCCCTACTTTGTTACCTAATATACCTACAGGCACCTATTGATCTCCTTTTTTTAACTCACGTTAACAATGCTTTACAAATTTAATAAATTTTTGAATTTATATACACTTACTTTACTCACAATTGAATACCATGTCTAGCAATGCTAAATTAACTTTAATAAATACTTACACAAATTAATTTTTGTAATAATATTATTTAATAAAAATTTAAATACGAAATAATTAGCAGAGGACTAAACTAGTATAGATTACCTAAACTAAATTCATAAATTCATGAAACAATTTTATATTAACGGAAATCCTTTATTTTTTTCTAAAGAGTTTACAATTAGCGAATTATTGGCTTTTTTCAACTTAAATGTTGCACTAGTAATTCTTGAACATAATGAAATGATCTTACCTTCGAAATTTTGGAATTCAACATTCATCAAAGAACAGGATAAATTAGAGTTCTTATCAATTGTAGGTGGTGGCTAACTCTTTTAATATTTAAATATAAAATGATTAATAGCAAATAAATTCAAACTTAATGCGTAGATTAGATACAGACTGGTTTAAATATAGATGATTTTCAGTAGAAAAAAAGTAATTCTTTTTTGGGTTTAATCTAAATAATTAATTACTTATAATTAATTTTATAAGGCGAACGACGGGACTTGAACCCGCGAATGATGGAATCACAACCCATTGCCTTAACCGACTTGGCCACGCCCGCCTCATTAAAATAACTATATTATCTTACGTAAATTAAATATTTACAACCTTTAAAGTATAAGATAAAAATAAGAAACCGAAAAACATAAATAAAGTTAAAAAGTATTCTCACTTTTAATTGAAAAAAATTCTAAGAGTTAAACTCGTTGGGTACTATGATGATCCATAGACCCAACGGTATTTTCTTTAGTTCTTCTTAACTTTTTATTTATAAAAATTAAAAATAAATGAAGATGTTTATAGTTAGTAAGCAAGACCTAGACTACGTGTCGTTTCTGCACCGAGGTAAACCCGAACACTTAAGAAATCAGTAGGACAAGCTGTTTCACATCTTTTACAACCAACACAATCTTCGGTTCTTGGGGCTGATGCAATCTGTCCAGCACGACAACCATCCCAAGGCACCATTTCTAAAACATCTGTTGGACAAGCTCGAACACATTGTGTACAACCAATACAAGTATCATAAATTTTAACAGAATGAGCCATAAAATACCTCGTTTTAAATTTTAATTATATAAATTAGTAAGTTTTAAGAATTAATTTAGCCAACCGTAACTATGTAATCCTTGACCAAGAAAATTAACTCCAAGGTAACAAACCCAAACGACGAAAAAACCTATAGCACCAATAGCGGCAGCTTTTTCCTTAACCCAACCTTTTGTCAATCGAACATGTATATAAGCCGCAAAAACTAGCCACGTAATAAGTGCCCAAGTCTCCTTTGGATCCCAACTCCAATAAGACCCCCAAGCTTCATTCGCCCAGACACCACCAGCGATAATACCAATAGTTAAAAAAGGAAAACCTAGCCCAATCGTTCTATAACTCCAGACATCAAGGTTTTCTATTAATTGTGTTTTACCACCAATAGAATGATTAGATTCCGAAGAAAATTTTGTTAACGCAAGTAATAGCAAAGATAAAAGTGAACCTAAAATAAGCGTAGCATAACTAAATATCATCATGCTTACATGCATCATCAACCAATTTGACTGTAAAGCCGGCACTAGAGGACTAGATTCTTGCATGACACTAGGAAGAATCAGACTGGCAAAACTAATGACTAAAAAAGTGATGGGCAATAAAAGAGCGCCTAGTAATTTTGTACCTGTTTTCGTTTCTGTAAAGACAAGTGTGAAAAGTAAACACCAATCTAGAAAGAGTAGTGACTCATATAAATTACTTAAAGGGAAATAACCAGAAAGGTACCATCTTAAAGCTAAATTTAAAAATAAAAGTACATTAGCGAAGATAACTCCTAACCAACATAAATTGGATATAAAATTTAATTTAGGAAATTTGAGGGAAATCCAATAACATGACATAGTTTTAAGCAAAGTAAGATAAATACTTGCAGTACAACCTGTGCTCGCTAAAATATTTACGTAACTTGAAAATAGCATAAATTTAACTAACAGTGATTTACATATAATATATATCAAATAAGTGAAAATTACAGGGTTAAATATTTAAAGGTTAAATATTAACATAAATCAACAATAGTTCTTATTAATACGGATGGAGGGACTTGAACCCTCACAGGAAAACCTACTAGAACCTAAATCTAACGCGTCTACCAATTCCGCCACATCCGCTAATAAGATGTTAGTGAATTTTAGAAATTTAATCCAGCTTTTTACCCATCATTCAAGTTATTTGTACTAGAATAAATAAAACTTGGTGATTTACCATCTAAAACAGAACAAGCCAAAGAATACGCTTTTTTAGCTTTTACATTAGCTTTGTTATACCAAGTAGCTTTTCTTGAGTTTTTCTTCGAACGAGACGTTCGCTTTTTTGGAACTGCCATGATAAATATTTTTTTATAAATAAAGCCTATTTTTTTATTGAACGAAAACCAATATTGTCGTTTAATTTATTCAAGTATTTAGTTTTAAGAGCTAAATACTGTTATTTAAGAAATTCTTTTCACATTAATAAATGAATTTGTGATATTAAGGAAGTTTATTGTTAGATCTAAATCTACAATCCAAATAGATTTGAACGGTGATGTTTAACACGAATCTACGAAATAAAAGGACACGATAACTTTTTTGATCAAGTAAATCTCAGGACGTTTATCCTGATTATATTTTTGATTTTGTCTTAAAACCCAAACTTATGAAAATAAAAATTTGAATTTTCTTAATTTGTTAAATCTTGTAAGTAAATGAGATTATTTTGCTTGTTGACTACGGATTCGAGCTAATTGTTGAAGAGCTACTCTCCCTATATTATATAGTGCCCAAGATGCTGCAACTAAAATCGGCGCAAATACGAATACAATACGAAAATCCATTATATTTTTCCTCTAGAATTAAAAGTTACTAATATTTTATATACCTATAAGTATACATTAATGTTAATATTTATCAACATTAATATTTATCTCTTAAATCAAAAATACAGAATTATATTATAAATACTTAATAATAGTTCTTTTCATGATCAAATAAAAGTATTTTATACAATTATACAACAGGTAGTTTTCAAAGAGATCAGATATTTTATACGTTTCACACAGCCTTAGAACAAATCAAAAAATTAGAATGCAATTAGATCGCAACTTTTTATAAAAATAAAAAGTATTAGCTTATAAAGTGGGACCATTTATATAGTATCTAGTATGATCATGTGATAATTTATTATTACTTAATTTATACCAAAATAAAGTCAAAATAGAGACGACTTTAACATTGGTATGAACGAAGATCTAGGAACTTTGTACATATTACCTATTCTAAAATTATTTCAAATGTATCTGTTATCACCAAATAAGAATTCGTAACTGAGCAGAGTATAACCCATACACTGATCAAATATGTATAGAAAACCCAATATTATGAATTTCTCAAATCGCAAAAGAAATTTTTTAGATTTACGACAAAACTAAGTGTAGAAAAAAGAATGTAGGAAAAAATTTTACTATTAGTTCCTGAATACTATAAAGAAACAAACTACATTTGAAAAATTAAAATAGACACGCGAGAATTAGATCTGAAAATAGAATTTCATCTATCACAGAAATAGATCAATCTGCAAATTAAATATTACGTTTATAATCATTATAATATCTGACTGCATAGGGAATAAGATGTCAATATTCCTAAATTTCCTAACCCTCTTGAGTAATTTATACTATAACAAATCAAATCGGATTCTGAAACTCCAGCGTAATATTCAGGAATTTTATCAAACTAATAAAGTTCAATATTGATTTAATTTTATCTCTATCTAAGAATGTTTACCATAATATTTTTCTTTTATAGAAACTAAATCTGGTAATATAAAACTATAAGAGAATTAGTGATTTTAACGGGAAGATTTATCATTAGAGGAGACATATAGTGCAAGTTATAAATTTTCTTTAAACTTAACTTAATATTTTCACTTCGTATGTTCTAATTTTTTATCTTAATAAATTTTTACTATCTCAAAATAAGACTTATTATATAATCTGTTTTGAGATAGTACATACTATTCGTTTTAATAATTAAAAGAAACCGAGAGTAACTGCGTCACTAATCGGTAGACACGCACCAATACCAAACCAAATAGCGAAAACTGTGCCAAAGAGAAAAACAGCCATCGCTAATGGACGACGGAACGGATTTTGAAACTTGTTGACATTTTCAATAAAAGGAACTGTAATTAGCCCTGCAGGAACAGCAGCCATAGCAATAACTCCAAGTAACTTATTAGGTAAAACACGTAATAAATTAAAAGTCGGGAAGAAATACCATTCAGGTAAAATTTCTAATGGTGTCGCAAACGGATCTGCTCGTTCACCTAAAGCTGAAGGTTCTAACACAGCTAAGCCAATAAGAATGGAAAATGTACCTAAAATTACAACTGGAAATATATATAGTAGATCATTTGGCCAAGCAGGCTCACCATAATAGTTATGGCCCATACCTTTGGCTAACTTCGCTCTTAACTTAGGATCAGTTAAGTCAGGTTTTTTAATTACACTCATATTTTATAGTTTCTCAAATTTACACTTACTTTTTTTAATTACTTTATAGAGGACCTGAGATACCTTGCTTTCTAATCATTAAGAAATGAGTTAACATAAGTGCTGCTGCTGCTACAGGTAGAAGGAATGTATGAGCACTATAGAAACGAGTTAACGTTCCTTGACCAACACTTACACCACCACGTAAAAGATATAATAAAGGTGTTCCTACAACTGGAATAGCTTCAGGTACACCTGTTACAATTTTACATGCCCAGTAACCAACTTGGTCCCATGGTAGAGAATAACCCGTAACACCAAAAGAAACTGTAACGACTGCTAAAATGACACCTGTAACCCATGTAAGCTCACGTGGCTTTTTAAAGCCACCTGTAAGATAAACACGGAACACATGTAAAACCATCATTAAAACCATCATACTTGCTGACCAACGGTGAATTGATCTAATAAGCCAACCAAAATTTACTTGTGTCATTAAATATTCAACAGAACTAAAAGCTTCAGTTACAGTCGGTCTATAATAAAATGTCATAGCAAACCCCGTAGCAACTTGAACAAGGAAACAAGTTAAAACAATTCCACCAAAACAATAAAAAATATTTACATGCGGTGGAACATATTTACTCGTAATATCATCAGCAATGGCTTGAACTTCTAAGCGTTCTTCGAACCAATCATAAACTTTACTCATGAGATAAGTATTTTAAAATTTCAGACACAATTAAACAAAAAACTGTATATAGTATAAATATATAAATAATTAATCTCAAAGAAAAGTACCTGTGTAAATACTATTTAAACAGATACTTTTTGAAAAAATTAAGTGAGAATAGTTTCTTTAACTGATGCAACAGCATCTTTTAAAGTAGATTCATTGGTTGCGTCAAATACTTTTGTATCACCAATAGATTTTGAATATTCAGGTTTTGATGTAGCAAGATATGATAATAATTTTGCAGAAAACTCTTTTACCTGTTTCACAGGAACATCATCAATTAAACCATTAATACCAGAATAAATAAGTGCTACTTGTTCTGCAACTGATAAAGGTGAATTTTGACCTTGCTTAAGTAACTCACGTAAACGTTGTCCACGTGCTAATTGGTTTTGAGTTGCTTTATCTAAATCCGAAGCGAACTGAGAGAAAGCTTCTAACTCCGCGAACTGCGCTAATTCTAATTTTAATTTACCAGCAACTGTCTTCATCGCTTTAACTTGTGCTGCAGAACCAACACGCGAAACTGAAATTCCCACATTAATTGCTGGACGAATTCCTGAGTTAAATAAATCACCAGACAAGAAGATTTGCCCGTCAGTAATAGAAATCACATTCGTAGGAATATAGGCAGAAACATCACCAGCTTGAGTTTCAATAATCGGCAAAGCTGTCATACTGCCACCGCCTAATTCATCACTTAATTTAGCAGCACGTTCTAATAATCGAGAATGTAGATAAAAAACATCACCTGGATAAGCTTCACGACCTGGTGGACGACGTAATAATAACGACATTTGTCGGTATGCTTGTGCTTGTTTTGACAAATCATCATAAATAATAAGAGTGGCTTTACCTTTATACATGAAGTACTCTGCAATTGCTGCACCAGTATAAGGTGCAATATATTGTAGTGTTGCAGGATCATTAGCACAAGCACTAACAATAACGGTATAACTTAAAGCATCCTTTTCTTCTAAAGTTGTAACAGCTTGTGCAACAGACGATGCTTTTTGTCCAATAGCAACATAGACACAAACAACATCTTCTGTTTTTTGGTTAATAATCGTATCTAACGCAATTGCTGTTTTTCCTGTCTGACGATCACCAATAATTAATTCACGTTGACCACGCCCAATCGGAATCATAGCATCAATCGCTGTAATACCAGTTTGCATAGGTTCACATACAGATTTACGACTAATAATACCGGGTGCCATAAATTCAACTAACCGAGATTCATCAGCAGCAATATCACCTTTACCATCGATAGGAATTGCTAAAGGGTTAACAATACGCCCTAAAATACCTTCACCTACGGGAACTTGGGCAATTTTTCCAGTAGCGTAAACTGCACTACCTTCAAGAATATCTAAACCCCTATCCATTAGAACAACACCAACATTATCATTTTCTAAATTTAAAGCAATACCAATAGTCTCATCCTCGAATTTAACAAGTTCACCAGACATCACTTGATCTAAACCATAAACTCGAGCAATACCATCACCTACTTGAAGAACTGTACCTCGGTTTTGAACCATGACACCTTGGTTAGAATTTTCAATCTGTTCACGAAGGATTTTAGCAATTTCATCAGGACGAAGAACATTAATCATACCGTTTCTGAACCTTATTATCAATAAATAATTAATCTAAAATTTAAAAGAGAAGTTAATTAGCTAGCCATTTTTTCAAATAAACTTGAAAGCCTACCTCTTAGAGATACATCAATTAAGTTTGAATCGATCACAACTTGTAAACCCCCCAATAAAGTACGATCTACATAAACTTTCAGTCGAATCTCTTTATACCCAGTACGGTTTATCAAAGCAGTAACTAATTCTTTTTCTTGACTTGATGTAAGCGCGTTAGCTGAGAAGCAGAAGGCATCTTTGATACCTACGAGCTCATCGCAAAGTTCTTTAAACCTCGTAGCAATAGGTAAAATTAAAGACATACGTCTTCGATACATTAAAATCTGAAGAAAAGGTATAATATCGACACATTTGTTTAACTCTTTTATATGATGTTGCGATGAATTTTTATCAGAAAGAGAGTCTTCATTTATAAATAAAGACATTATAACACCAACTTTAATATAATCCTCATAAAAAGGATTTTCAAAAAAGGTAATTAAATCTGGACATTGTGAAAAAACTTCGACAACAACTGCCATATCGTCTAAATACTCTTGTAGTTGACCTTTATTTCTTGCTATTTCAAATAAAGCACGAGCATAAGGATCGGCTACTTTTGATAATGTTTTATTACTCATAGATGATCTCCTTTATCTCACTATCTCTGTAGTACTAGGGGGACTACCTATCGTAGCAAAGCTTTTTTCTAGATAGCAATCTAACCTCGTTCGATAATAATCGGGTAGATCTTTTTCCTCTTTCCCTAATTTACGTATAACACGAACTATTACTAATTGGGCAATATGAATTCTAAGATCACTTAAAACTTCACGTTCTTTTAAACTTAAAATTGTAGTAGTAGAATTAAAACGCTTAGCTAACTCAAGCTTTGTTTGTTCGTAATCACTATTCAATAAATTAATCTTTGTAACTTTAGCTTGTCGTCTAATACTATGAATCATAATATTCGATTGTGTTAATTGAAGTTTAGCTTCTTCTAATCTAGAAGTTGCTTCACTTAATCTTTTCTCCGAATCTTCTACGTTCTTAATAATCTCTTCTTGTCGCTCAGCCAATGAAGCACCTAAAGCATCACCACCAACGACAAATAAACCAGCGAGTAGTATAAGTTGGTTTATTAAATTTGTCTCAAATATATCTGTATTGATACCAAAACTACCACTACTGACAATAAGTAGTGGTATTCTTAAAAAATTCATAGTTTACTTTAATTTAAATAAAAATCCAAAATATTATATATAAGATCCTTGATCCTTTTATTTTTCCTCGATTAAGAATAATTTATCATATGTCGCATAAGTCAAATGATCCATAAAATCGGGAACAGCAAAGACTTTATAAATAGGAAGTTCGGAACACGTTTCGTCCAGACTTTGATTTAGACTATCAGTAAATTTATTTGATAAGACATTTAAGTATTTTTGAATAATATCTAAACTAATAGCAAAAATTTCTTTTTGGACCTTTTGCGTTTTTTCAATCTCTTGTTGTGTTTGAACTTTTATCGATTGTAATTTTGCTTCATAATTGACAACTAATTCATTAGCTTCAATTAATTTCTCGGACGCTTTATTTAAATTATCTAAAACATACTCATTACGTTGATTTACTAATTTAATCAATGGACGATATAAAATTAAATTTAAAATAAACATTAAAAGCAAGAATTGGATTACGATAAAAGGGAGTGTTGCTCCAAAATCAAACAACCCACCTGCAGGTTCTTCAGCTAAAAGTATAAAATTTTGATTAATCATTTGATTTTTTTATTTTTCATTTGATAATTTATCATAAAATCTATAGGTATACTAGTTTAAAATTAACCATTACCTATAGATTTCATATATTATTTTTTAACCAGCGAAAGGATTGGCAAATAATAACGATAGTGATACAACTAGTCCATAAATAGTTAAAGATTCCATGAAGGCTAAACTTAGAAGTAAAGTACCACGTAATTTATTTTCAGCTTCAGGCTGACGCGCAATACCTTCAACTGTAGCACCAGCGGCTTGACCTTGACCAATACCAGGACCAATAGCTGCTAAACCAACTGAAAGACCTGCTGCTACGACTGATGCTGCTGCGATAAGAGAATCTACCATAATAATATATTAAAGATTTATTTAAAAAATTGGTTGAAAAATTAACAAGTTTCGAGATTATTAGATTTTGCGCTATCTATTCTAAAACTTCAGCAATATAAGCTGCTGCTAATGTTGAAAAGATTAATGCCTGTACAGAACTAGCGAAAACACCTAATCCCATAATTGGTAAAGGAATAAATAATGGTACAAGAAGTGTTATAACAGTAATTGTTAGCTCATCTGCTAAAGTATTACCAAATAGACGAAAACTTAAAGATAATGGTTTAGTAAAATCTTCGAGAATATTGATCGGTAATAAAATTGGTGTAGGCTGAAGGTAACGCTTAAAATAACCTAACCCTTTTTTTTGTAGACCAGCATAAAAGTAAGCGAAAGAAACCATTAACGCAAGCGCAACAGTGGTGTTAATATCGTTCGTTGGTGCAGCAAGCTCACCTTGGGGTAATTCAATAACTTTCCAAGGAATAAGTGCACCAGCCCAATTACACCCAAAGATGAATAAAAATAATGTTGTGATAAAAGGTACCCAAGGGCGGTAAAAGCTTTCACCAAGTTGATTTTTTGCAATATCTTGTGTGAAATCTAGAACTAATTCCATAAAGTTTTGCCAACCTTTAGGAACTTGATTTAAATTAGAGGTTCCTAAAAAGGAAGCACCAAGGAGTAAGAAGAAAACAAGTGAACTAATAAGTACTACCTCACCATGAATCGAAACTCCTGCAATATCCCAATAATAATGGACACCTACTTCGATACCTGAGATAAGTAGCGATGTATTTAACATGTCTAATGGATACATAAATGATTTTGCCAAAAGTATTTAATATGCTATACTTTATATTAAAGAGGTCAATATTAAGTAAATATTTACGTGAAAGAAATTAAATAACGAGGAAGAGTGACTTTAAAAATAATTCTATTCCTGACCAGATAATATATTAGTACTAAGAACCCTTAGAATTAACTGAATTGAGCTAATTGAGTCATCATTCCCGGGAATAGGTAAATCAACTAGGTCTGGATCACAATTAGTATCTAATATTGATATAATAGGTATGTTTAAACTAATAGCCTCTTTAACCGCTGTTAATTCACGACGTTGATCAACAACAATCATAACATCCGGAACTCGGGGCATATCTTTAATACCATCTAAATAGCAGCGTAGTTTCTCTAATTCTTTCTTTTTGTTTGCGATTTCTTTTTTTGGTAGAGATTCAAAATGACCCTCTAACTCTTGTTGTTCCAACGTTTTTAAGTACTCTATCCGCTGACTTACAGTTTTCCAGTTAGTTAACATACCACCTAACCAACGATGATTCACGTAAAACGAGTTACAATGTAAAGCTTCTTTAGCTATAATCGATGATGCTTGCTCTTTTGTTCCAACAAAGAGAAAAATTTTATCAGATTGAGCTGCATCATTGACAAAAGTTGATGCTTCTGTAAGTAACTCAGCTGTTTGAACAAGGTCAAGTAGATGTATCCCTTTACGTTCTGTGTAAATATAAGGAAACATTTTAGGATTCCATCTTGATGCTTTATGCCCAAAATGCACACCCGCAGCCAGAAGTTGGTCTAATAAAAGTTTAGCCATAATTTTTAATTTTAATACTTGATGATAAAATTTATGTAATAATTATACAGAATTAATTAAATTACGCTAAGAGATAAAATTAATCTTTTCTGAAACCGGTACCTGCTGGAATCAGTTGACCTATAATTACGTTTTCTTTTAAACCACGTAGCCAATCAATTTTTCCCTCAATAGCAGCTTTTGTTAAAACTCGAATCGTTTGTTGAAAACTAGCTGCCGAAATAAAACTTTCAGTTAATAACGAAGCCTTTGTAATACCTAAAATAATAGGTGTATAGGTAACAATTTCTATTTTATGTAAACTCAGTACCTCGTTGATGTAATTAATTTGTTTTAAATCTAAAGACTCTTCAGGTAGTAGAAATGTGTCACCTGGGTTATCTACTTGAACTTTAGATGTAACTTGACGAATAATTACTTCTATATGTTTATCAGCAATACTTACACCTTGAGAACTATAAACCTCTTGAACTTTAGTTACAAGGAGAGTTTGAATTTTACGAAAACTTAGACATGCAGCCACGTAATTGCGATTCTTTCGCTTATGGTAAGTAAACCAAAATTCTAATAATCCATGGAAGTCGACTTTCCCACTAGAAAGTTGTTGACCAAAATAGACATACTCCCCAACCTTGAAGTCAATGGCATTACTTAATTCAAAATCAACATCCCAAACATCAAGCTTTGAATCTGGTATTTTTGTGGGAGTACCCAGTATTGTTAATCTATAATTAGATTTCATCTCAAGGATAATACCAGAAGTCGGAGATAATACAATAGGTAACTTTGCCTTACGAGCTTCTAAAATTTCTTCAATTTTTGGTAAGCCTTGAATAATGTCACCTGTTACAACTTGATTAAAACTAATGACACCTAAAACTTGCCCTTTTAGAATTAAAGTACCTGACTCAATAAATGACCTTGTCTTATCAGTTAAATATAAAGGCATTGCTTTATGAATTTTGGAAACAAAAGGATTAATAGCTAGAATTTGGCCAGAATGAGTTACTTTTAACCTAGAACCTAAATTATCCCCATTTTTAATACTCGTAGAAATTACTTTTTTAAAATCTTTAAAGTCACTATAATATGTTTTACAATGTGACGTAGTTACTAGAGATAACCGCTTACGGTCCTTGGTATATTTAAATTTTAAGATCTCATGTTGTTTATCTATAGTTAGAGATATTTTCGCTAAAATCGTACCTACCTCGACATATTGGAGATTTTTCATGAAGAACGAGAACTGATAGCCTTGAGTCACTAAATTGTTCGGTAAGAGTTGACAAAGTTCAATATTATCGAAATAGATCAAAACTAATTGATAAAAAGGAGTCTTTCCATAACTAGGTACAACTCGGAATTCAGACGAAAGTCTTGAATTTTTAAGAAATTTTTTCGATTCTAAAAATAACGAAGATTGAAACAGAGGTAAATTATTTTTACATAAAAACTTTGCTCCAAAGCTTATATTTAGTTTTTGTCTTACTCCCAAGTTAGAACTAGATATGGATATTTTATTTGAAAAGTGCGAAACAGGAAGATTAAATTGATAAATTGGGCGTAAGAGTAAACCATAACGAATACCGGAGTGTGAGATTTGAACAAAACTTGGAAAATCAACTTTAACATCATCAAAGACAACTTCTCCGGGAAAGAAAATTTTATTATTTAAAGAAAATAAATGATTTTGGTCTGCTTTTGTTAACTTAGTATACTCAAAGAATTTACCTGGCTTTATAATTATATTGCGTAAAATATCATCTGATTCCTCAATTTCAACAAATCCAGAAATACGTGAATAGATGTCTGTAGCAATCTCAACTCTTTTTTGTGGGAAAAAATTACAATTACTCACAATAATTAGAGATGCATCTCTATTTACAATCGTAATATGTTGAGGAATAAAGAGAATCTTACTATTATGTTTTATACACAAAGATTCAGAATTCTCGGTGAAAACTTTCTTTTCTGGATAATAAACTAAACCATCAATTGGTGGAATAAAAACTTCTTCAATCGAGGTAGCAAAAACAACGGATTTTGTATCGAAATTCGTTAACTTTTTATTAACTTGGTAAAAGAGTCGTTTTTTAGAATCTAATAATAAATAATTTCCCGTTTCAGGATGCTGATATAGAAAAAGAGAGAATAAATATAAATATTGGAAAATTGAATATGATTGTACACAACCAGAAGAAACAGAATTCTGAAATTTTACCAGGCCACTCTCATCTGCTATTATTTTAAAATTCAATAGCGCTTGAGAATCAGATGACGTTTTTGTTAAATTAGAGATATGGTTCAAACTTTTATCTGGAATATCATAAACATTACAGAATAGAATCCATAAAATATTTGATGAATATTTTCGGAAAATCTCACCCGAAAATTTAGATACAATATTTTTTTCTGAATTAACAAGTTGCTGGTTTAATATGGGCAATTCAGCTAATAATTGATTCTTTTTAACAAAACCTCCATTTTCAAAAAAGATTAAAGTATTAGCACTTATGTCAATTTTGTCGAGTTTATTATGATAATCCGTAATAAATAAAGTTGTGGATTGTCCTGTTAGTAAAAGATTCTTTCCATAACTAGTACGCGTGGGTTTAAGAGTCACTTCTCTTGAAAGAGAAATAACACCTGGGCAACGAGCACGAACTTGACGACTAGAATCAGATGTAAAAATACCACCCGTATGAAAAGTTCTCATCGTTAATTGCGTTCCCGGCTCACCGATAGACTGTGCTGCAGTGATACCTATCGCTTCACCTAAATCCACTAACTTACAATAAGCTAAATTCCACCCGTAACATTTCCGACAAATCGAATGAATAGACATACAAGTTAATGGTGATCGTATCTTAAAATTAAAAGCTTGTGCTGCAAATAATTTAGTGAGTAATGGAGTTGTAAGTTCTTGATTTTGTTTGATGAGAAGTTTATCTTCGTAATACACATCTTGAGCAATCGTACGTCCTAACAATTTCTCTTCATAACTTGAGTAACTAAAATCCTTTAATGAAATAGTAACAAAGGATTTAGAGAAACACTCTTCTTCACGTACTATAACATCCTGTGCCACATCAATTAAACGACGAGTAAGATAACCCGAGTCTGCGGTACGTAGAGCTGTATCCACAACACCTTTCCTTGCTCCATACGAAGACATAATATAATCTGTGATGGTTAATCCTTCACGGAAATTATTTATAATTGGGATGTCAATAATCTGACCTTTAGAATCTGACATTAAGCCACGCATACCAACTAATTGACGAACTTGAGATACATTACCTCTGGCACCAGAGAACGCCATTAAAAATATCGAATTTAATGGATCACTTTCCCTAAAATAATCGATCAGACTCTCTTTTAGAGTCTCACCTGAATTATTCCAAGTCTCAATAACTTTTTGAAGACGCTCAATTGAATTAATTTCACCACGTTCATACTGTGAATTTGAATAATCTATTTCTTTAAAAGCAGAACGTAAAAAATCTTGTTTCGTAGGTGGAACTTTTAAATCTTCAATACTAATAGAAATACCAGCTTTTGTAGCGTAACTGAATCCTAGATCTTTTAAATCATCAACTAGATGTGTCGTTTTAGTGATTCCATAATTTGAAAAAGCAAGATAAACTAAATCTTTTATTTCTTTTTTACTAAAAAGAAGATTTTTAAACTCAATAGATTTTTTCATAATTTAGCTATTCAAATTTTTAAAAACAGACTGATTAACGAGAACGCGACCTGGTGTAGTTTGTATATATTTAGACTTCTCATTAGAATTATTATGATTAATGAGTTTTATACGGCTTTGTTTTTTATTTAAGACGTTAGATAACTTATCGTTAGAAACCTGATCAAACCTTAACCATATGGGTGTATGGAGTGTAATCTTATTTACTGAATAAGCTAAAATTACATCACTAATAGAAGAAAAATAATGGTCTGCAAACGTTGTTGGTTTTAAACTATCTACTGTCATATAATAGTACCCTAAGATCATGTCTTGACTGGGTAATAAGATCGGTTCACCTGTTGCAGGTGATAAGAAGTTATTTGTTGATAACATGAGAGTTCTTGCTTCTACTTGTGCTTCCAAAGATAAAGGAACATGGACTGCCATTTGATCTCCATCAAAATCAGCATTAAAAGCAGGACAAACTAATGGATGAAGCTTTATTGCTCGACCTTCCACTAAAATCGGTTCAAAAGCTTGAATTCCTAAACGATGCAAAGTTGGAGCACGATTTAGAAAAATTGGATGAGTTTTTAAAATATTTTCTAAGATTGTCCAAATAACCGGTTGACCGATTCTAATTAATTTTCTGGCAAATTTCATATTATTTGATAATCCATTATTAATTAATTCACGAATAATAAAAGGTTGAAATAGTTCAAGAGCAATTTCACAGGGTAACCCACATTGGTTCAGTTTTAACGATGGGCCTACAATAATAACGGAGCGACCAGAGTAATCAACTCGCTTACCTAATAAGTTTTTTCTAAATCGCCCATTTTTACCTTCAATTATATTTGATAACGACTTTAGAGGTCGATTATTAGAACCAAGTACTTTTTCACCTCGTTTACCATTATTAATTAAGGTATCAACTGCTTCTTGAAGCATTCTTTTTTCATTATGAATAATTAAAGTTGGTGCATAGAGTTTGATTAACTTTGCTAACCGATTATTCCGAGTAATTACACGGCGATATAACTCATTTAAATCAGAAGTTGCAAAACTACCACTATCTAATTGAATCATTGGACGTAAACCAGCAGGAATAACAGGAAGAACAGTTAAAACCATCCATGAAGGTTTTGACCCTGTGGCGATAAAATTTTCAATTAGCCTAATTCGACGAATTAATTGTCGACGAGTATCTAGGAAAATATTCTTATTGTTTGACTGAAGAGTAAAACTTTTAGATGTAAAACCTGTAGTTTTTTTAACTTCACCCATTGTAATATCACTATTTGCATCACTTAAAGAAGTCAAAATAGTACGATTGTCTGTTAGTTCGGCTACTAAGTTTAAATTTCCTAACAAATATTTAATGGCTTGACCCCCAATCATAACCCTCCTACTATGAGTAGAATAACTTTCTTCATTGTAAGAATACGAAAAATCTTGATATATTAAATCATTATATTTTGTACTATATACTATCTTTCTGTTCTCAAAAGATAAAAAATGGTTATAATATACAATTTCTTCTAGATATTTCAACTTAATAAAAAGTAAAAGACTGATATAGCTTGGAATACCTTTTAGATACCAAATATGAGCAACAGGAGAAACAAGTCTAATATGACCCATACGATAGCGACGAACACGCGAATCCGTAATTTCAACACCACACCGATTACAAGTTACGTAACTAGAAAGTTCAACTCCTCTATATTTGCCACAATGACATTCCCAATTTTTTATTGGTCCAAAAATTCGTTCACAAAATAAACCATCAAATTCAGGTTTCAGGGTCCGATAATTTAAAGTATCAGGTTTAGTAACTTCACCAACAAACTGACCCGTAGGTAAAATTCTTTGACCCCATTTTTTAATACGTTCAGGTGATGCTAAATTAATTTTTATATAGTCAAATGGACGATGTGAATTAATCATATATTAACATTAATGAATTTCAACTAATTGATATCTAGGAATTTGATTGTTACTCAAATTCTTTTCAGTTACATCAATTTCAGTGATACAAGTTTGTCCAAAGTTGTTTTTTTGTATATTATAAACACCTATGTCTAGACCTAGAGCTTGTAGCTCGAGTAATAAAACTTTAAAAGACTCCGGTATACCTGCTTTTGGAATTGGTAAACCTTTAACTATGGACTTTAATGTGGCATTTCGGCCATAAATATCATCAGATTTTATGGTTAATAATTCTTGTAGAGTATAAGCAGCTCCAAAAGCTTCTAATGCCCAAACTTCCATTTCACCAAATCGTTGACCACCTTTTCGAGACCTACCACCTACCGGCTGTTGCGTTACTAATGAATAGGGACCTGTTGCACGAGCATGAATTTTATCCTGTACTTGATGAACTAATTTTAACATATAACTTTTACAAACCGTTATTGGATTATCAAAATATTCACCATAACGACCATCTGTTAAATAAACGCGACCTGGATTTAGTTGATCAAAAATCCAACTTTTTTTTGTTTTTTGGGCAGCTTTTTTTAGTTGAACATTTGTTAAAATACGTGAAGCCTCCAGGAAGAACATCTCATCAAAAGGCAATATTTTGAAACGCTTATCTAAATTCTCACCAGCGAAACCAAGAAGTCCTTCAAAAAGTTGACCCACATTCATTCTGGATGGTACTCCAAGAGGATTAAGAATTAAATCGACAGCAGTACCATCATTTAAATAAGGCATATCTTCTCTTGGTAAAATACGCGAGATAATACCTTTATTGCCATGCCGCCCCGCCATTTTATCTCCTACTTTGATTTTTCTTGTTTGGGCAAGAAAAATACGAATTACAGAATCTGTAGAAATAGGTAAAATATCGCCATTTACTCTTGTAAAAATGCGTATATCAAGAACACGACCATAACTACCTTTTGGAACACGCAGTGAACTGTCGACTACACCTGGATTATCTTCACCAAAAATAGCACGTAATAATCGACTTTCAGGAATTTCTTCTGAATCTTCTAATGGGGTTACTTTACCAACTAAGATATCTTCTGCTACGACAAAAGTACCTATTTTAACAATGCCATTATCGTCTAAATAATTTAATGCATTTGGATTTACATTTGGTAAATCACGAGTTGTTTGCTCAATACTCGTTTTTGTTTCACGAACTCCAACATCATATTTTTCAATATGAATGGATGTAAATAAATCAGAATATATTAAGCGTTCATTTATTAACAAAGCATCCTCATAGTTAAAACCTTCCCACGGCATATAAGCAATAAGAATATTTTGACCTAAAGCTAATTCACCACCTTCAGTAGAAGGACCATCAGCAATTACTTGACCAGATTCGACATACTCACCTTTCCAAACAACAGGTCTTTGATGAATACAAGTACCTTGGTTTGAGCGAATATATTTCCTTAAATCATACCGAACTTTCTTCTGCTGTTTAAAATCTTTTATTAAAATAAACTGACTATTAGCCTCAACAACAATCCCATCACAGTAATTGATAACGGCACTACCACCCTCAGCCGCGAGCTGAGACTCTAAACCAGTTCCAATAATAGGACGGTTTGGATACAATAAGGGCACTGCTTGACGTTGCATATTTGATCCCATTAGTGCACGATTTGCATCATCATGTTCTAAAAAAGGTATTAATGACGTTGCAGCCGAAACAATTTGAATTGTTGAAACAGCAATGTATTGAACATCTTGAACAGGAATATTAACAAACTCAGTTTTATACCTAACAGTTACTATTGAATTAATAATACATCCTTTATTGTTCAATTTAATATCGCCAGGGGCGATTTTTAAATTTTCTTCTTCTTCAGCCGTTAAATAAATCGCCTCTTGATCTTTTCGAACATAACCATTAATAACATGAAAAAATGGTGTTTCAATAAAGCCTAAAGAGTTAGTACGAGCATAACTTGAAAGAGAAGACACTAATCCAGCATTTTTACCTTCCGGTGTTTCAATTGGACATATTCTACCATAATGACTCGAATGAATGTCTCGAACCGCTAAACTCACATGATCTCTATTAAAACCACCAGGCCCTAATCCACTAAGACGACGTTTATGAGTTAATTCAGCCAATGGATTAGTTTGATCTAAAAATTGCGATAATTGACTAGAGCCAAAAAATTCACGCATCATAGACATGATTGGTTTTGGATTAACCAATGCTGAAATAATAATACAATTTGGATCACAAAATGTCATACGTTCAGATAAAATTCTTTCAAAACGCATTAAACCTGAACGAAATTGTGTTTGTAATAACTCACCGACTGAACGAACCCGTCGATTTTTCAAATGATCAATATCATCTGTTTCACCTTCGCCATAAAAAAGATTAATAAGACCGTCAATAATGATTACTAAATCTTGTTTCGTTAACTCATTAGTCGTTATGGGTATATTTAAGTCTAGTTGTTGATTTAACTTAAATCGACCCACGTGACCTAAATTAAAGTATTTACTATCAAAAATCTGTGAATTAAAGCCAACTTGATCAACTATCTCAACGGTTTCTATACAATCAAAAAATTCTGGGTGCAAAAAGTAAGAATGAATCTTGCTAGATTTTATTCCTATTAAAGTTAAAAATTTAGCCAGATCTACCTTCTGTATTTTATTAAAAGAAACAGTACCAACAGGACGAGTCTCTTCTTTCTTGTACTTATGATCAATCTCGAATCCCAACCAACCACCACGAAATGGGATTAGAGTTGCACTACAATTATAACGAGTTGTAGTAAAAGAACGTTTATAGTAAATACCTGGACTTCTTACAATTTGATTTACAATAACACGTTCACAACCATTAACAACAAAGGTACCACGATCCGTCATCAAGGGAATTTCACCGATAAACGTGTAGATTTTATCCTTATTAAAATTGTCAAAATTCTTTACTTTAGAAATTAAAACGGGTACATAAATGCGCACAGCAAATGTACGATCTCGAGCTTTGGTTTCTACAATGTCCAACAGAGGTTTTTGAATACGAAAATCATTGCCAAAGAAATTTAGGGTTATCGAATTTGTTAAATCTTCAATAACAGAGAAATTTGCTAACTCTTCAGACAATCCTTTCGATAAAAACCAACAAAAACTTGCTCTTTGAATTTCAATAAAATCAGGTAAGGTCGTAATAAAAGCACTATTATTCATTTTTATAATCTGAAAATTTGGGTAAGTTTTGAAGGAAAGATAAAAGGCAAAAAATATCGAACATTAAAATGAGAAATCATAAATACGAAAATTAAAATCGTCGAAAATTTTAAAAATAGGATTAGGAATTGTATTCTATTTCCCCTAAAATAGGAGTGAATTAAATACTTTTAACAAAGAGCTTGTTATAAATCGATTGTAATGTTGACTTTTTACGCATAGCAGTATTTTTATGTAATATACCTTGATTCTTTGCTTTATCAACTTTACTACAAGCAATATCTAAATCTTGCTTTAGCGATTTTAACTTATCTTCACTAGGCGAGTTTTGGTATTCTTCACAAGAAGTAATAAATAATTTTATATAGGTTCTCATCATAGAAGTACTTACTTTATTACGTAAAGTGTTACGTTGTGTTAATTTAATTCGTTTAAGAGCTGATTTAATATTAGCCATAATATTGAAAATTATTAAAATTATAGTATAATATATAATAAATATTATATATATAGAAGATATGAAATCATCATATCTAAATATATAAGATAAGACAACCCATAAATAGGATTTATTTTAGATATTTGTTAAATAGATTTCCCACAACACTAAACAGATTTTACAAAAGAAACAACCTTATTAAATATGGAGCGGGGTTTTAACAGAGTAAAAATATTTTTAGTAAGTTTAAATTATCTCACTAAGGGTTTTTGACTCTTCAAAAGAGTTTAAATTTTATATAGATTTTACATAAGTCTAGTTTTTTTCGATAGAATTCTTGTTTAATCGTTAAATGCTAATTTAATATTAGCATAAGATTGAAAATTATTGTTATGAGATAAAACTATAAATATACAACATATAATTAATATAATATATAATTAATTATATAATTAATATTATATGAATTAATATTTCTTATTGAGATTAACAGTTGAATATAATAAAATTGGATCAATAAATTATATAATGAGCAAAACATAAGTTGATGGCGAAAACGAAAGGAAGTCGGATTATAATAACATTAGAATGTACTATGTGCCGAACAAATGAAAACCAAAGAACTAAGGGGGTTTCACGTTATACAACAATGAAGAATCGAAAAAACTCACCAACAAGATTAGAAATTAAAAAGTTTTGCCGATACTGTAACCAACATTTAAATCATAAGGAAATAAAATAAATAAAATGCCAAACCGTCGTATTAAAAAACGTGTATCACCTATTGACCTAGATCAAAAATTCTACGACAAAGATCTTAGCTTTTTAAAAACATTTTTAACTGAACAAGGACGTATTACACCAAGATATATCACTAAACTAACTGTTAAACAACAAAATAGATTAGCTAAGGCTGTCAAGCGGGCTCGAGTTCAAAATTTATTACCTTTCGTATTAAGAGATAATAATGAAATAAGTTAAACCAGATCGACTAAATGACTGGTAAATCTCTCATGTTAAAAATAAATACTAGCTGACAACCGCTTTTAATAGTTACAACGGGTAAATGTGACAACTTTAGATCAGATCTAAGAAAAATTAAAAGTGGGAGTTGGGAACTTATTGATCTCCTAACTATTTAATCACAATAATAGAATATCGTCTTTTAAAAATCTCAGAAAACTTTATTACAGATAAATTAGATAAATCAAAAAGCAAAACAAGATTTTCGATCTTGCAAACCTCTCTCTCAAAATAAAGATCATCTCACAAATAATGGATTAACCAACGCATAGACAATTTTTTCATCTTGGAAATTAGCTACGTTTTTAATTAATTAGAGAAAACTCTCTCAAATCCAACTAACATGATCTTAATCTAAACAAAGTTTTTGAATATTTGATCCGTTTTAAATCAAAGAGATCTAATTTTCGATCATTTAGTTGATTGTTTTCAACACTTGATCGATAACAACTCAAAAATTTTGACACGATACCATATTCGGATTTCTTCCATCTTAGCCTCAACATTTACCTTTTTAAAGGGTAAATAATTCACAAGTCAATTGTTCGAATAGTTAAGATTTATAATTAAATACGAAAAAGCTGATAGAAACTGAACAATGACAAGTCCCTGTTTTTTTCTTCATCTATACAAAATATTTTAGACAAAGACTCCAGCGTTTGATAATAAAGATCATAATTTTTGTCTTCTAATAATAAAAAGCCTTTTTAGCATAATCAATAACTTAATATGATCGTGCTCCTATTTAAAGTACCTTTTTTCCTGAGAAATGTTATTAATTTCATCGCTTAAAAATAAACAAGGATTAAAATAAGATAAAGGTTAATATTTATAAAAATCATTTTTAATCATGATTTATGAAATAAAGAGCATAGTTAAAAACAACTGAGACCTAAAACAAAAACATATCCTTGAGATGAAAAAGATTACAATTTCTTCAAATAATAAAAAAAGAAAGACACAAACTAACGTATGAATATCAAAAAATAAAAGTGAAAAAACACCAGCGATATAATACAATAAATCTGCAAGATTAAATAAAAATATCTAGAGATACTTTTAAATCTCTGAGATTAAAAAGAATAAGTCGATACTAAAAATTTCAGTTTTGAAAAAATAATCCTATTTTTACAATGCTTTTACACTGTGGGAAAATCAATCAATTACTTCAATATTATTGCACTCCAATCTTTCATCAAAACCCTAAATTATTATCTTGGTCTATATCGAGAATCTGTATCTTTTTTTTAAGTATTTTGGAGTTTTAATTTAAAGAATATTGAAAAATTGTTCTACTCGACCGACTCCAAATACTCTAATATTAAATCTGATCAAGTACTTGAGCTCTGCAACTTGTAAGTGCCAGATAGAGTTGTTGGAATAAGCTTATTAGTGGCTAAATCGATTGAAGTTGGCAAATCTAAAGCAACGAGAGTAATATTTTTCTTAAAAAGAATACTTGTACTTCAAAAATTCCAAAGTATTTCGGCTGCACCGATCGATTTTAGTAACCATTAACAAGTATTTCGATTTTAATTCTTCTTGAATTAATTTTTGAAAGACAAGACGATTTTTAATTTCATTGATAGCCGATTCAACTTCGATTCGAATATTTTCTGGTTGAATTCCGTTTTGAATTAATTGTTCTTTTTGATATTTAATAGAAGAATTTGATTCTTGACTTCTAGAACTGACACGAATGTACCCATATTTTTTATTAATTTGCATTTGAAAGTAATTTTGTAAAGAAATAGTCTTAGTTTTAATTGTAACATAAGAGTTGTAAAATGTAAATAAATTTACAAAATAATTAGTGAAGTTTGGAGTATACTCTACTTTTACACTAATATCGAAATGAATAAAATATTTCCATTTCAATGAATCAAGGTAATAGACAATCAAATATGCTCTCAGCGACATTTTAAGGGGGTCTAGAATGAAAATAAATTGGTTTTAGGTAATATATGATAATTAACTAAATATTCGCTTTAATAAAATATTAGATAAGATACTTTAAATTATTCGTTTAACTTTATAAAATCATGAATATATCAGACATTCCTGAACCATATTTAACTGTTGTTAAAATTGTTTTATGTCTTAATCAATTTTATCTTGACAAACTATTAATTTATTTAATATCGTAGTACTAGATAAATTTAAATAAATTAATATCCTTGTTTTTATGCTTACAAAAACTTTTATTTCAATTGGTATAGGTGTGGCTATTGGTCTGTCACCCTTAAGAGATTCTTCATTAGCAAAAATTTTGATCACTATTACAGGAGGTTGTCAAATCGGTATATAGCCAGATTTTTTGATTTGAGAGAAATGCCTACTTTTGAACACCCCTACTAGAGGTTATCGTACAAACTTTCAATCTCTTTTTGTTTTAGAGAATAGAGATTTTCGAGAGTGATGTTATTTCTGCAAAAATTTCTTAAAGATTGGACCGCTTTTTGAGTCATCCGACAAGAATATTTTTACGTTCCAAAAAACCGAAACTGCCACTTGTAATTGTCTTGGTGTTCGCTCCTCCACTAGATCAAAAATCTGGCCCAATGCTGAAGATTCTCCTACTTTTTTGTAGGTACCTGTAAAATTGACTAAAGAATATCCACTTTCTTGATCTTCGTACCGCCCTCTATACTACGTTGTAAAAATGTGTGGCTATCAGAATCTTTGTATAGTATATAGTATGGTGTCATTGTCACTATCAGGTTTTGTTTTCATCTTCTTTTTATTTAATATTTTAATATTTTTAGTTGTATAAGATGTCACCCAAAAACTCATTGTTATAATGAATATCAGGGTGCGTTCTTATACAATTCATTTTCTTATTTTAATCTTCGACAGTCTCAGGAGTCAATAGTTAAAAAGTTTTTGGTATTTTAACTATTTTTACTTGACCTTATGTTTTTCTTTATTGTAGGATATGTACATTAAAATTTTTTATTAGAGGGTGCTTTATGTCTGTTAGCAGCACAGTTACTGTTCTAAGACCCATGGCCAAAGTTGTGGGTGTGTCACTCTCTTTGACCTTAGCATTCTAGCTTCGGAATTGGCCTTTGGGAAAGCGGGGTCCGTTTCATCAAACATAGTTTGCAGAGAGATGGGAAAGTTCTTTTCAACTCTAGATCACATCTGTGAACCTTGGTGAAAGACGTGACCCGGACGGAACTTACTTTATGGTAGGTACTAGGATGCTAGAAAAGGAAACAAATTTGGTCTCTTTCTGATGGAGAGACCAATTATGAAGAATTAAGCCCTGGTGATAAGCTGCTTATATTAAAGTCTGCAAACGAATTGCAAAAAGGTAAAAAGATAATGCATCCGATTATCTTCTTTGTTTCGGCCTAACTGTGGGAATGATGGGCAATTTACTTTGTGACTAGGATCGTTCTTCGTAGTACCTTCGATTTGACGGTTTCAATATATTCCTGGTGGGATCCACGATGCGTTTAACTCGCATATCATAGGCAGTATGACAAACCCTGGTCCAACATATGTAAGAGGGGGGGAAGATCGCGAGGCCTCGTTTTCACCTTCTTTGTTGAGGATGAGAGAAAATAAAGGTTTAAGACGTATAGCTGTTTAGCGAACGCAGTTGGGCTAACCATTTGGCCCAAGGAGGGGCACAACTAGTTGTCAAACTAGGTGTCATTGGGGCGAGAGTACATCCATCCGAGACCATGTACTACAGAGATGCCTGCTTCCGCGTTTTATACACCTGCGTTAACAGCATTCATTGATAACTCGCTAGAAGGTCTTTCAGACACTACTTTGCTTGTTAGTAAATTAGGGACAAACGCAAAAGCTGATTAGGTATCATATTTCCCAAAGCCGCAAATACTGGAAGGCCTTTGAGATTGAGTTTGAGGCATAGCTAACGATCCGAACGCTAGCAGCGAAATTTAAAGTCTAGGATTTTTTGTGATGAAACAATCTATGGTTGGTTCAGAGAAGCAGAATCAAATTGGGACTGCTTTTGCGATGGGAAAGAATACTTCGTACAAAGTTGGGATGATTGAAAAACAATTGTTTCACGATGTAACAGGCTGTCGAGGAAAACCTCGAACAGTTGAGGGACGAGTTATTGCTCTAACCAATAAATTCGGAAATCTGGCAGGTGGGCTGCAAGAAGCTGACAACTCAACGTTTTTGAAGTCGGGGCAAATGCCATGAGAGGTGTAAACGGACTTCGGTATTGAATATACCCGAATTGTGGAAGCGCAAGAAGAAAACTCACGTCTCATTGATGCTCCAAACGCAACAATACTCTCTTAACCCTCCTACCAGATCACCTTCAGACTTGCCTCTCGTGCTAAAAAATGTTACTAATGTTTCAACGGGGGTTTTATAGAAACACATCAGACTATTGAGTGAAGGGGTCGCTCACATACCTATCGATCTGAGGATCTTTTAAGAGTGAAATCGGCACCAGCAGAAGCTGCTGAAGTGATACCTACAGTCAAAAAAGTTCTCTCAGACCCTCAGACTAGTATTAAAATCGCTGATGGATTTAGTACTAAGATTAAAAAAGCAAGATCAGTACATCGTGCTTTTAGGTTCTAGTAATTATTAACACTTAACTTGTAACTTATTAATCTTTTATTCGTCGACCTTTATTTTTTTACTTTTTTTAGCCTCAGGTCGACGAATATATTTAGCTCTGCAACTTCGATATCTTCCTTTAATTTACTATTTTGAAATCTATCTGATAAAAGAGTTGACTTAACAGCTCGGCATGTTTGTTTAGATTTCGTAGATTTATGAATTGCACTTTTATCAATCGGCTGAGACCAAAGTCCTTGTTCATATGACACAATTTGATATATCCACTTTTATGCGGTGGTGCAAAGAGTAAATATATGGGGGATATCTAGCGCAGATTCGAGTGTAAATTTATTCCAAGTCTGATAGAAAACATGTGTCGCTCTTGGTATGTTTATTAAATTATGGATATAATAATTTTTGTTAAGACAAAGCGTCGATTCGTACAAACACCCATGTCTGGGGCTAGACAAATAATCTGACAGTTCGTTTGCTCGTAGCACTTTCTGAAGTGGACGTGTAAGAAAATTTTGCTGTTTTATAATTAGCGTACCGTCACTTGCCGAATCGAACACAGTGGTTTGTCAACCATACCAGGGTGACCGAACGATTTTTCGTACAAGAAGCCGATGAACAACCCCGTCTACTAAACTCATTAGAGAAAAAAATTGTGAATAAGAAACTTCGTAGAGTTTCGCCAATGAGTAAACAGATTTGCCTCGTCAATTAACAGCCTATTATTCTCATCAATGGAAAAAATAGCAAAACTTATCACAAATGTTTATTGAGATTGTTTTAATTTTTCTATACACAACAAAACTCGAAATTAGACCATAGCTCTAATTTTATATCTATACCCTCATTATTATTATTATTCAATCTGAAGGAAAAATTATTAAACGTTTCACTGTCTGCTGTTGAGCGTATACCCGTCCGGAGATCTCACGTTCCTCCAAATTTTAAATTTGCGTTCTCTATTTTGATAAGAGCTCTTTGGCTGTCCAAACAGGATTTATTATTCTTTTATGGCGGTTTTGAAATTTCTATCAATTGCTTAGACACTACGATCGACTGAAAACACTCATTTAGAAAAGCCTCTCCTTCATCCACAATGAATTTCAGTTCTAGCTTTGACTCACCAAATACTTGATCGATAAGAGTATGCTCAACTGACTAAACCGCTCGCCATTAAAATAGGCATATGGGAAATTAGACTATTCCTCTCTTCTTCTTTAGACTAAATTTTTGTTTCAATTTTTTAAGACTGCTTTTGAGGTCTCTTTCCTAAAGAGCAACAGATTGTCGCTATTACAGTCTTCTCCATGATATTTAGATAAGTGCTTTCAGCACAGGTTTTTCACTGTTAGAAAAACTATCACGCATGGTGTTTGAAGCGAGGTATTATCTAGATGTTTCACATAAATTGTTCGCATGAAAGTTTTGAGCGTACTGGTGCTTTGATGACGGAAACGGTTTTCTTTGCTAAACACCGTTTTAAACTCCTGTTCAAACGAACGGTAATCGGAAAAGATTTCTTAAATAAGTTATTTTTTTCATTGTTTCTTGATCTTAATTGTTTATTTTATTTTAATCAGTAGAGTCACCCAAAAACTCATAGTTATGATGAGTATCGGGGTGCGATTTGTTTTAACTTTCGCTTGTGATACATAGCCTGAAGCTAGTTTTATTTTTTATATCAATATCAGCGCGTAAAATTTGTACCAGTTCCACTAGCTGTCACTTGTAAAATTTCCTGCGAATTCTTCAGCCATCGATCGGTAAAAAGCTCGATTCAAACTTATGGACATTCTCTTAGTTCTGCGACGAGCATTTTTGTTTTTGTTGAATAATCCAATCCTCAAGCAGGAAGTCGTGAAACGTAAAAGTAGTGCTGCTTAAGCTGTCATATTTATTTCGTTTTTCAACAATAGTTTTTTCGATCGATTGTCGACTTATATTAGCAAAAAGATGGCTTACATTTGTTGACAAATAACATTTCGTTTTCTGTTTCTATGTTATTTTTTTCAAAAAAATGGTGCAACTCTCTGGCTTCTCTTTTATTTTCTTCTTAGCCATATCAAAAGTTTGATCGCTATTTATACTAAACTAAATCAGATTTGTTCTGTTTTAAATCTAAATCTAGGATGCCTATGCTGTAAGATTAGTTCGATTACTGTGTTCTTATTTCGTCACGTGTGCGATTATTATACTTGCATCTTTTAAAACTTAAGTCATGTCTGATTCGTGTCACCCTTATGGGAACAGAAAATGCTTCATCGTTTATAACGACTGAGGGTATCTGTTCAAAAATTTGGATGCAATCTACCCAGGTCAAAGTATCTAGTTCAGGATCCTCTACAATATTTTTTTGGTTGTTTAATCTTGCTAATATCGCACCTTGTTACTGCTATCTTGTCCTTACCTAAGCAAGCAACACGGCCGGCTAATTGGCCAAATTGATTCAAAGATTTCCATTCCTCGAGTTCTTGACCACCTTCTAGTAATGGGTTAAAATTTAGGTCATCGAACATGTTAAATTTAATTGAACAGTGCTACTTACTTATTTCCTGGTGGCCGAGCCTTAAAATTAGTTAAAGTGTTAACGTTACGAATTCAACGATCCTTTAATACTTACAAAAAATATTACTTTGATCATTGCGATTGCTGTACGCCTCCTCAGTGAGATTAGCAGCGCATTGTGTAGCAGCTGGCGCCCTAACCCTAATACTATATTTAATTATTAATTTTATAATAAACTTATAATAGACTATTTTAAATACATATAAACTAAAAAAAACGCAAGCCTTTAAGTTTTAAAATTTACAATAATTTCTAAAAAAATTTTATTGCTTTGTCTCACCAACGACTACATAATCCGCAAAGATCTGATCACAGTCTCCCACCTATCCTGCGCGATAAAACCCGGAGCCAATTTCAATTTACAGAAAGCTCATAGCTTTCTGCCAGTCAGGCAGTCCGTCCGACTTTACAGACAAGTCTATTTCGCCGAGTCCCTCTTCTCCGCGACAGTGTCAAATCATCGCTTTCGTGCGGGTCAGAATTTAACCGACAAGAATTTCGTCCTTAGGACGTTATAATTACGTCGTCACGGGTCTCACATAAAAGTTAGCATTTTATAATTGTCTGGACTTGTAGCACCCATAAGAAGAATAATTCTCCTCTATGAGAACGAGCTCATCTAGAAAATACGGATAGAGCATTTATTTTTCCTCTCGTCGCATGCCCCCGGGGAGTGTATTTTTTTCCAGTACGAGAAAGCTTCCGTTTATCATCTAATGCTATAAAACAAAGAACGCTGATGGTTAAAAAATTGTCTCCCGTGCTTGCACATAGTGTCAAGTAACAAAGTAGCTAAGAATAATGCGTTATTTTAACTTTGATTTTTCTTATTCTTGGTTTTTTCATTTTTAATAATATAATTTGATTACGATACTTCAAATAATATATAAATACACACTGAATCTAATAAAACATTTCTTTGATATTTTGTGACTAGACCGGAAACTTGTGCTTACAGAAAGTTAAAAATAAAACTTAATTTGGACACAGTTTCTTAATTAAAAAATGTAGAAACCAAAAAACTTAAATTTTCTAAAAAGTCTCGAGGGACTGTAGAAAACTAATAGCCAAAGCAATCGAAAACACGAATATTGATGATCTCTCTAAATATTAGACATTAGAAACAAAAACCAAGGATATGAATTTAATAGACGATCTAAAAACTAACACAAATAAATTTTAGACTATATATGTGATATAAGATGTAAGATCTTGTTTAATAAGTTTAAATGATATTCTAATACTAATGACATCAATATGGTAAAACAAGTAAAGAAATTGTAAAGGTGATATCGTTTTTAGATTTGGTGTATCTGTTTTCTTCTAAAACTTAAGAAATAAATAAATGGTATCGTCTCCTTAAAAAAGTAAAATTAATGAATTTTTTAAGAATGAATAATTCTCCTAAATAAGATCAAACGTTTAAATTTTCTCAAGTCAAGTTTGAAAATAAATTTCAAGTAAACTAGATCATGCGCTCATTCATGGAGTTTTATTAACGATTAATTAATGATTACTAATAGTAATCTAATTTATAAAAACAGTAATTTTGACCCGTTTTTATGAACTAAATGCTTGTTATAAGCCTAGTATTTTATCATTAATATTGATTAAATATGAACAAAATTACCAAGCAATAATGTCTAATTTGAAAAGCGCAATACATGTCTCAATCTGTATCAGAACGTACACGAATTAAAAGCGACCGTTATGAATCTGGAGTAATCCCTTATGCTAAGATGGGTTACTGGGATGCTGCATATTCGGTAAAACAGACTGACCTACTTGCTTTATTCCGTATCACACCACAACAAGGTGTAGATCCGGTTGAAGCAACAGCAGCCGTAGCTGGTGAATCATCAACCGCTACTTGGACTGTTGTATGGACAGATCTTTTAACAGCATGTGATGTTTATCGTGCTAAAGCTTATCGTGTAGATCCTGTACCTAATACACCGGGACAATATTTTGGATATGTTGCGTATGAAGTTGATCTTTTCGAAGAAGGATCACTTGCCAATATGACAGCGTCTATTATTGGTAACGTTTTCGGTTTCAAAGCGGTTAAAGCTCTTCGTCTAGAAGATATGCGTATCCCATATGCTTACCTAAAAACATTCCAAGGACCTGCAACTGGTGTTGTTGTAGAGCGTGAGCGTATGGATAAATTTGGTCGTCCTTTATTAGGTGCGACAGTTAAGCCTAAATTAGGTCTTTCTGGTAAAAACTATGGTCGTGTAGTTTTCGAGGGTCTTAAAGGTGGTCTTGATTTCCTTAAAGATGATGAGAATATTAACTCACAAGCGTTCATGCGTTGGAGAGAACGTTTCCTTTACTGTCAAGAAGGTATTCAACGTGCCGCAGCAGCTACTGGTGAAGTTAAAGGTAGCTACCTTAATGTTACTGCTGGTACTATGGAAGCCGTTTACGAACGTGCTGAATATGCTAAGGAGCTTGGTAGTATTGTTATTATGATTGACCTTGTTATGGGTTATACAGCAATTCAATCAATTGCTTATTGGGCTCGTAATAATGATATGATTCTTCACTTACACCGTGCAGGTAACTCTACATATGCACGTCAAAAGAACCATGGAATTAACTTCCGTGTAATTTGTAAGTGGATGCGTATGGCTGGTGTTGATCATATCCATGCGGGTACAGTTGTTGGTAAATTAGAAGGTGATCCTTTAATGGTTAAAGGTTTCTATCATACATTACTTGATGTTAAGACTGATGTTAACCTTCCACAAGGTTTATTCTTCGCCCAAGATTGGGCTTCTCTACGTAAATGTCTGCCAGTAGCCTCTGGTGGTATTCATTGTGGTCAAATGCACCAATTACTTAACTATTTAGGTGATGATGTAGTTCTTCAGTTTGGTGGTGGTACAATCGGACATCCTGATGGTATTCAAGCCGGTGCTACTGCAAACCGAGTAGCTTTAGAGACTATGGTTCTTGCTCGTAACGAAGGTCGTGACTACGTTGCAGAAGGTCCTGAAATCTTACAAGATGCAGCTAAAATGTGTGGTCCTCTACAGACAGCTTTAGATCTTTGGAAAGGTATTAGTTTCAATTATGCATCAACTGATACTGCTGATTTCTCTGAGACAGCAACAGCTAACGCATAATTTTACGATTACAATTACTAACAATATTAATATATAAGGAGTTTTGAATAGTGAGACTTACACAAGGTGCTTTTTCATTTTTACCAGATTTAACTGATGCTCAAATCCAAAAACAAGTTGAGTATTGTATTGCGAAAGGTTGGGCTGTAAATATTGAGTGGACCGATGATCCACATCCCCGTAACACATATTGGGATTTATGGGGTTTACCTTTATTTGATATTAAAGATCCTGCTGCCGTAATGTTCGAATTAGCAGAATGTCGTAAAGCAAATCCTACAGGTTACATTAAAATGCAAGCGTTTAACGCATCGATTGGTACGGAAAGTTGTGTACATGCTTTTATTGTACAACGCCCTAACTATGAGCCAGGTTTCTTTTTACAACGTACTGAGAACGATGGTCGTTTTATCCGATACACAATTGTATCGTATGCGACACAAAAACTACCTGCAGGAGACCGTTACTAATTTTCCACGTTTGCGCCAACAAACAAATTTAAAATTTGTTTGTTGGTATTTATGTGATGTTTTCAGGAAATTAGAATAAATCTGAATTAGTTGAAGAAAGAAGAAAAGTTCTTTTGATTTTCTTTACGAAATCGAGAGATAAATTTTTTTTATTAAAATTGTGAAAACAGAGCTCTTAAAAGAAAAGAATCATATATCTAAAAAGGATATTATTAAAAATGAAGTCTAAAAAAAGTTACAATAACAATAGTGAATCTTTATCAGATCCTACACAAATTAAAAGTGAGCGTTATGAATCGGGATTAATCGATTATTCTGACGTGGGTTACTGGGATCCTAAATATGAGATACAACCGACAGATATAGTTGCTTTATTCCGTTATGCACCACAATTCAGTGTAGATCCAATTCGTGCTATAGCAGCAATTGCTGCTGAATCTTCAACAGCTACCTGGACTATTGTATGGACAGATCTCTTAACAGCAGGTGATGTTTATCGTGCGAAAGCATATAAGGTACATGCTATCGTTAAGAGTCGATATGGTGAAGCTATAATTAACCGTGATTTTCCAGAATATCTTGGTTACATTGCTTATAATATTGACTTATTTGAAGAGGGATCGATTGCTAACATGGCTGCATTAATTATTGGCAACGTTTTTGGATTCAAAATGCTAAGAAGCATTCGTCTTGAAGATATGCGCATCCCTCTTGCTTATTTAACAACTTTTCAAGGTCCGGCAACAGGTGTTGAAGAAGAACGTGCACGTCTGGACAAATATGGACGACCACTTATTGGAGCCAACATTCGACCTAAGTTCGGTCTTTCGGGTAGAGATGAAGGTCGAGCTGTCTATGCAGGTCTTAAAGGTGGTCTTGATTACCTCAAAGGTGGTGAAAATAATAGTAGTCAATCATTTATGCGTTGGAAAGAACGTTTTCTCTATTATCAAGAGGCTGTTAACAGCGCTTCCGCGGCTACAGGTGAAGTTAAAGGTAGTTATCTTAACGTTACCGCAGGTAATATGGAAGCTATCTATGAGCGGGCTGAATTTGCAAAACAACTTGGAAGTATTATTATTATGATTGATCTTGTTGCAGGTTATACAGCAATTCAATCTATAGCCAAATGGTGTCGTGCAAATAATATGATTCTTCATTTAGAATGCGCAGGTAGATATACAAATACTCGTCAACGAAGACATGGCGTTAGTTTTCGAGTAATTAGTAAATGGATGCGTCTTGCTGGTGTAGATCATGTCCAAGCAGGCACAGTTGTAGGTAATTTGGACAGTAATCAGCTCATGATTAAAGGTTTTTATCAAACCCTAGTTGATTGCAAAACTTATGCTAATTTACCTCAAGGTATGTGGTTTCACCAAGATTGGACTTCTATACGTAGGTGTTTTCCTGTTGCTTCAGGTGGTATTAATTGTGGTCAAATGCATTACTTACTCGAGTATCTAGGTGAGGATGTGGTTCTTCATTTTGGGGGTGGTACAGTGGGACATCCAGATGGTATTCAAGCTGGGGCCACAGCAAATCGAGTGGCGGTTGAAAGTATGGTTCTTGCACGTAATGAAGGTCGAGATTATACTGAAGAAGGACCTGAAATTCTACGCGAAGCAGCTAGGACATGTCGTCCTCTACAAACTTCTTTAGATCTTTGGAAAAATATTCTTTTTAATGCTGGATCAGTTGATAAAGCTGATATTACTTACAACAAACATTTTGATTCTATTCATTTTTTACCTGCTAAAAGTCATTTTGCTGAATAATTTTCAAAAGGACATTTTATTACTTGAGCTAAAATTACTCAGTTTTCTGAGTTAAAAATTCGATCACGTTGATTTCATCATAAGTTCTCTTAATTTTTGACTTAGCACGAACATATTTCTTTTTTGTGAGATAAAAATGTGCTATTATTTTTCATTTTCATAAGTTTCACTCATTTATGGATACAAATATCGCAGAAATTTTAGAATTATGATGAATTTACTAGGAGTTTGCAAGATTCTTAGAGCAACAAATAATCGAGTGGTCTGCGCACATATCATTTAGAAATTGGAACAAACAATAAAAGAAAAAAGTTTTTCATGTAGCAAAAATTTATTCAGATCTAGATACATAAACGAAAAGGATGTTAAATCGATTAGAGTCTTTTTGTTCAAGAGAGAAACTTCAACACAGTTTTTAAAATTAAAAAGAGCAAAAGGGATGGGGTAACTCGAATGCTGAGTAAATCAATTGGGTATAATGCATATTTATTAAATTTATATTTTAATTAATATATTTTAATTAAATTATATCATAATTTTAATAAAATAAATACTCAATTCGTTGAACTTTTTAAATATTTATTTTATAATATCATAGTCCATTAGTAAAAATATTCAAATTAATATGATCTCTTCAAATTTTTGGAAAACGGTATTAGACGCCGTGATGACATATGGTTATCAGGAGAGGGTATTTAACATGATCGAGAATCTCCCTGTCTTGGTAGTGCGTATGCTAAACTCGATCGCGTCTCAATCTTCACACCAGTTGCGCTGATCTGAAGACTAGTCGTGTGTTAACTGCACTCAAGTATCCTGGTTGTGTAGTTATCTCTCTATCTAGTGAGCTATATTTGCAACGGGTGGTAACT
>Ga0209194_1000132_pt1 | contig 66373 bp, 56 predicted proteins | sample COGITO_mtgs_1004_FD_184787 | JGI IMG/M metagenome (GOLD analysis project Ga0209194, IMG submission 184787) | Pelagic marine microbial communities from North Sea - COGITO_mtgs_100413 (SPAdes) (version 2) | ecosystem: Environmental > Aquatic > Marine > Epipelagic ... | reverse complement strand
AGAGAATTCTGTCGTATTCGCGGCTTTCTATCAACGGTGCGCAAGCAGGGCCTGGATGTCCTGGAGACACTCGTCGACCTCTTTTCTGGCAACACGCCTTCGATACTCCCTCAGCCTGAGTAGTTACTTAAATAGAACGTAAGAACGAACCTGGACTTCACATAAAAGAACTAGGCTTACGAGAACTAGCATTAACATGTTCGGAAAACTACCCATTCTTTTCGGCAAGTCCGAACTTTACGATACTGAGTGGAAAAATTATTTTTTAGGTGTAGGCCATTTGTACAGACAAAGGAGGTAATACATATGGCAGTTGTTCGATGGGACCCTTTGCGAGAAATGCTGTCACTACAGCGTGATATGAATCGTCTATTTGACGGTCTTGCGACCACGGATGATAGCAACGGTCAAAAGCACGGTTCTGCTAGCTCAATGGGACTATTACCCCTAGCAGAAATAGAAGAGCGCGAAGATAAGATTTATCTGAAGCTCGAAGTTCCTGGAATGAATGCGGACGACCTAGATATCCGAGTGATGAAAGAAGCTGTCACTATCAGTGGAGAGCGCAAGACTCGATCTACTGCGGAGAAAAACGGTCAGCGCCGTTCTGAGTTCCGCTATGGAAGCTTCAGCCGTACCATTCCACTTTCAGTACCTATAGACAACAACAATGTTGAAGCAGAGTACAAAGATGGCATCTTAACGCTGAGTTTACCTAAACTAGAGGACGAATCTAATAAGGCAGTGAAAGTAAGCCTGCCCAGTAGTAACAGGAAGTCTTTGGAGCAGTCTTTAGAACAGTCAAGTGACAGCTCCAATAACGAGCCTTCTCGTGAGCTAGTGAGCGCTCAGTAGTGACGTGGTCTTCGTTCCGCTATAGGTTACCCGCTATCGATTAACGGAACGATCTTTGTAGGTACGAGCAGGCTGGAAACATGTTTCTAGCCTGCTCGTACTTGCGGACCGATATCTCAGCTGTCTTGGAGGTGAAGCCACTTGGGAGCATTAGTATCAGTGCTAGTAACAATTACTCTGTCGTTACTTATTACCCGTGTAGCGACTGAGGCAATGGTCTTAACAGGACTGTCTCAGCAGGCGGCTCAGTTCCAGGCACGCTCTGCCTTTACTGGCGCAGGATTTACAACTCAAGAATCGGAACAGGCCATCAATCACCCGGTTCGGCGGCAAATAATTATGTGGCTTATGCTGCTGGGTAACGCAGGTATTGTCACCGTCGTTTCATCCCTGGTGCTGACGTTTGTTTCTACAACAGGCTATAGACAGACTGCTATCCGAGGGGCTTTATTAGGAATAGGGATTTTAATTCTTTGGGCCGTGGCAACTGATTGGCGGTTTAACCAGTTCTTGACTCGCTTTGTGCAGTGGGCACTTCAACGCTGGACAAAGCTAGATGTCCGTGACTATACGGCTCTGTTGCGCCTTACCGGTGAATACACTGTTTCAGAGCTACAAGTTGAGAAGGACACCTGGCTTGCTAATGAGCCTTTGAGTAAGTTGCAGCTCAACGCTGAAGGTATTGTCGTTTTAGGAATTCAGCGAAGCAATGGCTTTTATGTCGGCGCGCCCCAATCAAGTACTCAAGTTGTTCCCGGAGATTTGTTGCTGCTCTATGGTCGAGAACTGACTATCGTAGACTTAGATAAGCGGCTAAAAGGTTCACGAGGGGAGAGATCGCATCAGCAGGCAGTCGTGGAACAGCAAGCGTTGATTGAGCGCGAAGCACTGACGGATGTCATAAAAACAGGTTCAACACACTGATTGCGGATAGAAATCACGCATAGACCGAGACGTAGTGCGTCTACAAAGAAAACTACGAACAGAAGATTGTAAAAACTCACGCAGCCTAATGGCCTTGTTGTATAAATCGATCGATAGGTATCTGCGGAGAGTAAAGAGTACTCGGCAGCTTAAATATAAGGGCTTTTCCACCGTGCCTCGTCAGGCTTCTGTGGAGAGCGTCGATTCTATCTCTGCTGCAACCCTGGGGGCTGAAATAGACAGGTAGATGCCCATCAGGACGATTGCAAAGGCTAGCCAATTTTGCAGGCTTAAGTGCTCAGAAAATATGAAAAAGGCGAGAAAAGCTGAAATGATTGGAATAGAAAGCATAGATACAGCCACCAAGCTAGAAGAAAACTGCTTCAAGCTGTAGGTAAGAAGTCCTTGGCCAACAACTTGAGCTAGCAGCCCAAGACCTACCACTGCGGCCCAGCCCACTTCAGAGGTCGGAAACAAAACATCTTCGCTCAACAGCACCACAATTAAAGTAAACAAACCACCAATAAGGCTTTGCCACAGCATGATGCTGGGTGCCGAAAATTGAACTCGGAGCTGCTCAATACTCAAAATATTTACGGCAGACAGAATCGCGGCAAACAGCGCAGCAACATCTCCCATTAATCCGCTAGAGACTTGCAAATCTTGGATGGCAATTGCGATCGCACCAACAACAGCAATCCCCATTCCCAGCAAAAACCGCTTAGAGAACTGACGCCCCAAAACAACCCACGCACCCAACGTAGTAAAAATTGGCAGCATGTTATTTAGCAAGGTTGAATTTGCAATACTCGTTTGGGTTAAAGACCAGGCCCAGAGAGCCAGAGAAGCGGCAAAGCTGATGCCCGAAACCGCGAGCAAGCCTATATCCGTTGGGGCATAGCGGGGTGATTCTGGCCTTTCAGTTTCAGCCGGGAGATTGCCAATGAGATTGCCAGTGAGATTGCGGCGAATCCACTGCGCGCCGTTCCAAAAACCAAATGCGATCGCAGCAATACCAAGGCGATTGCAGGTAGTCGCATTAGGGCCAATTTCTTGTTCTGCAATCACAATCAAAATAGAGGCAGACGAAATTCCGATTAGCGCCAGGCAAAGAGCAAGCGGGGCCAGCCAGATAGCCGGTGAAGCGAAAAGAGACTTCGGCTCGGACATAGTTAATTGAGGCGTGTGAGTAGAGGCGTGTGGGTAGAGGTATGTTAGTAGAGACCGGTTAATCGAGGCAGATGCCTAATATAGGACACTCGTTCCTATCGTAAAGTTGGAGTTGATACAGGAAACAGACGCATCCGACGCTAGCTACCTGTAGCGCGTACGCTATGGCCGTTTATTCACAGCTATCTCACACCGCTATCTCACACAGCTATCTCACAAAATCTTAAAAATAAACCCCAGCGCCGCACCAATCAGCACCAGCCAAGCCGCGTTCACCCTGTAGCGAAAAACGGCCACCGCGCTCGCGATCGCAATCAAAACAGTCGGCAAATCCACCACCGCCGCCCGCGCTAAAATATAGGTCACCCCGGCCATCAAACCCAAAGACGCCGCGTTTACCCCGTCTAAAAAAGCACTTGCCAGCGGCGAGCGGCGCAGCTTGGGCACCCACGGATTGACAATGCCCACCAGCAAAAAGGCCGGAAGAAAAATGCCGACCGTACCCGCGATCGCCCCCAGATGCCCCGCCACTACATACCCCACGAATGTCGCCGTCGTCAGCACCGGCCCTGGCGTAATCTGCCCAATTGCCACCGCATCCAAAAGCTGCTGCGAGCTAAGCCATCCATAGCGATCTACCAAATCTCGCTGCAAAAACGCCAGCAGCACATAGCCACTGCCATACAGCACGCAGCCAATTTTAAGAAAGAACAGAAATACGCTGCCCCAGCCAACTGAAACGGCGGCGGCTGTTGAGCTGCTAAGCTGAGCAATTGTTCCTGATGCGATCGGTCCTGACGCGATCGGTCCTGACGCGATCGCACCTGGCAAAGACAGCCCAGACGGCAGCAAACCAGACGGCAGCAAAAACAAACCCACAGCGGTTCCTTTATTGCGCCAGTTTTTAATCAGCGCCACCAGCACGCCCGCTCCCAGCAACATCAATATTTCATTCACGCCGAGAAAATAGGCTGCGATCGCCCCCACTCCCACCGCCGCTGTCGGCCTATCTTTGGCCGCCTTCTTCCCCAGCTTCCACAGCGCCTGCAGCACCACCGCAATTATCACCGGCTTCACGCCGTACAGCAGCCACTCTACCTGTGGCACCGTTTCATAGCGCACATATACCGCCGCTAGCAGCCACATCAGGCCCAGCGCAGGCAAAATAAAGCAGCTTCCCGCCACCAACAGCCCCGGCCACCCCGCCCGCTCATAGCCAACATGAATCGCCAGCTCTGTAGAGTTCGGACCCGGCAGCAGATTCGTCACCCCCATCAGATCTAACAGGCTTTCACGGCTCATCCATTGGCGGCGCTTCACCACCTCGTCATCCATCATGGCAACGTGCGCCGCCGGGCCACCAAAAGCCACCGTGCCCAGCCGCAAAAATACCGCAGCTAGCTCTTTTAGCCGATGCTGTTTTTGCTCTGGCGACAGCGCTGAGTACGACATTGACTGCACACCTATTAACTGCCCGTCGCTGGGCGGCCTATTGTTGGGCGGCCTGTTATTAGGCGGCCTATCGCTGGGATTCTCTTCGGCATCTAAACTCATGTTTGCATCTCCATTTTCGGTAGCCATTACCTGAGATCATTAGTAAAGGCAAAGCCACTATTAAGATTATTCAATGCTATTTATACTCAGAATAGATAAAGGCAATGATATATTCTATTCATTGAGTTTTGCCGCACCTTTCAAAATCAGCATAGATTAAACCCTATGTTGATGATCCTCCAGTTCGATTGGAATTTGCCCTATGCCTAGCGCTGCCGTTTTTGCCCAAACCAGTTGGCTCATCCCCTGCTATCCCTTGGTAGGGGCAGTTATGTCTATTTTTTGGTCACCCGCGCTCATCCGCAAAACGGGTCCGCGTCCGGTGGGATATATCAATTTGATTACAACGGTGGTGGCGCTGATTCATAGCGCGATCGCATTTACCGCCACCTGGCACCAGCCCGCCCAATACTTAAAATTTTCCTGGCTGCAAATTGCCGACTTGAACCTGACCCTACCGCTAGAGCTATCTGCGCTCACCCTCGGCGCTAGCGTAGTCATCACCGTCCTCAATCTCCTCGTTCAAATCTACGCCGTAGGGTATTTAGAAATGGACTGGGGCTGGGGCAGGCTGTACTCTCTGCTGGCTTTGTTTGAGGCGGGCCTAACGGCGCTGGTGCTGTGCGACTCGCTGTTCTTTAGCTACATTTTGCTAGAGATTTTGACGCTGGGCACCTACCTAATTGTGGGCTACTGGTTCAATCAGTCGCTGGTGGTCACGGGTGCCAGAGATGCTTTTTTGACCAAGCGAGTCGGCGATTTGATTTTGCTAATGGGCGTGCTGGCGTTGTATCCGCTAGCAGGCACCTGGAACTTTAGTGAGCTGGCCGTTTGGGCGCAAACCGTTTCCGCAGAGCGCGACTACCAAACGCTAACCCTGGCCCTCATTGGCATTTCGCTGGTGGCAGGGCCTGTGAGTAAATGCGCTCAGTTTCCGCTGCACCTGTGGCTAGATGAAGCCATGGAAGGGCCGCTGCCGACCACAATTCTGAGAAATTCGGTAGTGGTGGCAACCGGGGCCTGGGTGCTGGTAAAGCTAGAGCCAGTGATTGCGCTATCGCCCTGGGCTACTGGGCTAGCGGTGGTGATTGGGTCAATTTCGGCAGTGGGCGGCGCGCTGATTGCCGCTGCGCAAATTGATGCAAAAAGGGTGCTCTCTTATTTGGCGAGCGCGTACATGGGGCTTATTTTTATTGCGGTTGGCACCGGGCAGGTGACGGCGGCGCTGCTGCTAGTGCTCACTCATGCGATCGCCACAGCCTTGTTAATTATGGCCACAGGCTCCATTATTCTCAACGTCATCAGTCAAGATCTCACTCAAATGGGCGGACTGTGGGGCCCTAGACCCATTACCGGACTCTCCTTTTTAGTCGGCATTGTCGGGCTAATTGCGCTGCCGCCATTCGGTGGGTTTTGGTCGCTGATGGCTATGCTGCAAGGGCTGTGGCAGACGCAGCAGTACGGCCTGGTAGGGGTTGTGGTGGTAACTAACGGCGTGGCTGGCTTTGCGCTGGTGCGGATGTTTGGCCTGATGTTTGCAGGCGATCGCACCCCCTTCACCGCTCGCGCCCCCGAACCAATTTGGCTGGTTGTGCTGCCGATGACCTTCATGGCAGGCTTCACGCTCAACATGCCCTTTGTGATCAAAGACTTCTCCTTATTTCCCGAAACGCTACAGCTTAGCTGGCCGCTCGGCTGGGCCCTGTTTTTATCTAGCGTCATCGGCATCGGCACCGCCAGTTTCTTCTACATCTTCCGCCAGCGCGAAAATCCGACCCAGCTGCTCCCTACTCAGCTCAACAAGCTACTGGCCTACGACTTCTACACCCCCCGGCTATACGAAATCACCGCCATCGGCTTTGTTGACAAACTCTCACAGCTCACAGACTGGATAGATCGCTACGTAATTGACGGACTCGTCAACTTCATCGGCCTCACCTCGCTGTTTAGTGGTGAAACCCTCAAGCGCTCTAATACCGGTCAAATGCAGCTCTACGCGCTGACTATCACCTTTTTCGTGATGGCTATCAGCCTATATCTCGGCTGGCTAGCACTCTCTACCTAGCGCGTGCTCTGCCTAGATCTCTCCACCTAGCTCTCTTCTGCTTAGCACGTCTCTCTAACTTCTCTTAATTCCTCTAATTTCTCAAAAGCCCTGATAAAACCCTTAAAACCCTCTCACCCACCATGCTCAGCACCCTCATTTGCATTCCCCTTGTCGGCGCGCTGCTCATCGCCTTTTTGCCCATAAAGCTGAGCGCAGCGCAAACCCGCCTTACCGCCTTCATCTTTTCTGGCGCGTCTCTTCTGTGGACGCTCTGGCTATTCACTCAGTTCGATCTGGCCGCGCCCGGTATGCAATTGAGCGAGTTCATGCCCTGGCTCCCGATGCTGGGGTTAAACTACGACCTGGGGCTAGACGGGCTATCGCTGATGATGGTTTTTCTCAACAGCCTGCTAACGTGGATCGCCATCTACAGCAGCGCCGAAGAGCTGGAGCGACCCCGGTTTTTCTACTCGCTTATGCTATTTGTCAGCGGTGGCGTGGCGGGGGCCTTTCTGGCTCAAAATCTACTGCTGTTCTTTCTGCTGTTCGAGATTGAGCTGGTGCCGCTTTATTTTCTCGTTTCTATTTGGGGCGGGCCCAAGCGAGAGTACGCAGCCACTAAGTTTTTGCTGTATACCGCTCTAGCTGGCGCGTTCATTTTAGCGGCCTTTTTAGGCACAGCCTGGTTGGGCAAAACGCTCGATTTTTCTTACGAACAGATTTCGCAGATTCAACTGCCGCTCACAGCTCAAGTCGTCTTGCTTGGCCTGCTGCTGGTCGGCTTTGGCATCAAAATTCCGCTGGTGCCTTTTCACACCTGGCTGCCCGATACCTACGTCGCAGCGTCGCCTTCTGTAGCCATTCTGCTAGGCGGCGTCTTGGCCAAGCTGGGCACCTACGGCATTTTTCGCTTTGGGCTGGGGCTGTTTCCTGACGCCTGGGCGCTGCTGTCGCCGGGGCTAGCAATCTGGGCGACGGTCAGCGTGCTGTACGGATCGGTTACTGCGATCGCGCAAAAAGACATCAAGCGTATGGTGGCCTACAGCTCCATCGGGCACATGGGCTACGTCATGCTCGGCGGTGCGGCCTTTACCGAGCTCAGCCTAGTCGGCGCTATCTCTCAAATGGTCTCTCACGGTCTAATTCTGGCCCTGCTATTTAACCTTGTGGGCATCGTTGAAGCCAAAGTCGGCACCCGCCAGCTAGACCAGCTCAACGGTCTGATGAATCCGCTCAGGGGCCTGCCCTTAGTCAGCGCCCTGCTAGTGCTCAGCGGCATGGCCAGCGCCGGAATTCCTGGCTTGGTCGGCTTCATTACCGAGTTCTTGGTCTTTCAGGGCAGCTACAGCACCTTTCCTATTTCCACCCTGGTTTGCGTCATTGGCACGGGCCTTACCGCCGTGTACTTTGTGATTTTGATCAACCGCACGTGCTTCGGTCGCCTAGACAGTCAAAAAGCCTATTACGACAAAGTCAGCACGGGTGAAAAAATTCCGGCGCTTGTCCTAGCGACCCTAGTAGTTGTTTTAGGCTTGCGTCCCGGCTGGCTTGTACAGTGGAGCGCCGCCACCTCAGCAGAAATGATTGCAGCGATGCCGAGCGGAGAAGTCATTGCCGCAGAAAGAAGTCTCTTTTGGCAATCGAGAAAGCTAGCAGTCGTCTTGCCAGAAGGCCCTGTTCCAACAGTTCCTCAAACCACTCCCAAAGCCATATAGCCCAATCTATGTAAGCCCTAGCCATATAGCCCAGCCGTATAAAACCAAAGACTACTCCTAAAACACCACCATGTCCTCACCCGCCCTCACCAAAACGACCCTTCCCCCCTCAAACCACGAATTCTCTGATATTGTTCATCGGCTTGAAGCAGGCGGCTCTATGCTGCCAGATACCCCCGACAATCTCAAGCAAATTATCGGCATCTACAAAGCCTATGCCGTCCCGATGGACTTTTACTGGCGAGACTTGCTCTACATTGCCGAGCAGGTTTTTCTCAACCCTCTACCTGCCTTTAAATACTTCATTTCCAAAGACTATCTCGATCGCGATAACGCCTACTCTGGCGACAATGCCGCTCTGCGCATCTGGCGTGGCGGTGGCGATGCGCACCCAGAGCTTAGAGAATTTATGGCGAAAGGAGAGAGCGATCGCAAACTCCCCAAGCTGCTGCACCACCTCTGGCACGACCGGGTCAACATGGAATTTGCCGAAGCGTGTATGCAGGCCATGCTTTGGCACGAAGATATCAACCCAAAGTTCAACGCCTACCTAGACAGCGACGAGTATCGTGCTAACAGCGACCGGGCCATCCGCGCCTACTTTAAAGGCAACCCCGTCATGCTAGGGCTATACAAACTCTTTCCAGAGATGTTTCACGAGCAGGTCAAACGCCTCTCCTACTACAGCAACCTCGGCCTGTTTTGGGAAGTCATGGCTCCTGTCTTCTTCGAGATGAGCGATCTGTACGACGAAGGCAAGCTCACCAGCGTCCCCGCAGCGATGGACTTTTTGGTCAACGGCATCTTTGCGATCGCCGGTCGCCCGATCTACCACCACGCTTACATCAAGGGTGAATGCTACGAAATCATTCCCAAATCCCAGGGCTTCACCTGGCTGTATGAAGCTGCCCTGCCCTACGTCGAAGCCGTCTTTTACCGCACGGCCCCCTTTAGAGGCACCAAGTCTTACAACGCCCAGGCCAGACAAGTGCCCCCAGAACAAAAAGACTTTCACTACGGCATCCTCTACGCCGACGTTTTTCCTGTAGGCAGCGCTGGCATTCCGCCCACCCTGCTAATGCAAGACATGCTGCACTTTCTCCCCGACTACCTGATCGAAGAGTACAGCCAGCACGGGCGCGGCGAAGACGACAGCCTGATTCAGCTTGGCGTCACCTTCCAGCGCTCTATGTACAACGTCACCTCCGCCGTCATCCAGGCGCTCAGATGCGCCCTGCTCTATCCCCTAGACGACCCTAACCCCGAGCATCTAAAAGCCAACCGCGCCTTTTTTGAACAAAACCTTGATCGCTTCAAACGTCCCGAAGCCAGACTTCAAGATATTCAAGACCAAAGCTATCGGTAAATTCTCAACCCAAACCCCAAACCAAACCCCAAACCAAACCCCATGCCAAATATTGTCGAAATCGCCGTTAACACCGAGGGCTTTTCTACCCTCGTCGCTGCCGTTACAGCCGCTGGCCTAGTCGAAGCGCTCTCAGGCGACGGCCCTTTTACCGTTTTCGCCCCCAATGACGACGCCTTTGCCAAGCTTCCCCCCGGCACCGTGCAAACCCTGGTCGACAATCCACCCCAGCTAGCACGCATTCTGAAATATCACGTTGCCAGCGGGGCCTGGACCAAAAGCGACTTGGCCGAGAAAGCGCAGCTTTCTTCACTTGAAAGCTCACCCATTCCCATTCGAGTGGCCCCTGACTTTGAGGTCAAAAATGCCACCGTGCTAGCGGCGGATATTGAAGCGAGCAATGGCGTCATTCATGTGATTGATACCGTTATTCTAATGGGCTAGTTTTTGCTGGGCTAGTTTGCAACAATCTTCAGCCCGTCTGCGCTCCAGAGGGCTGAGAATTCGCGTGCGATCGCCAGCCGATAGTCCTCAAAATACCAGCCTAGCACCGCTAGCTCTAGGCTAGCCGCCGCATCGTTCATTTTTGCCACCTGTGACCAGTCGCCACCCGCCGCTAGCGGGAAAAATGTTGTACCGTACAGTCCAGTCGTTTTACTTCCAGGCACCACAGGTAGATCGCTCATTGGACGGAACGGCCCAGTCGCTAATTCTGAAACATACCAGTACAGCGTAGAGTCGCTCACGTTGTGCTCGCCTATTTTTTCTAACCAAAGCGGATTGATTGAATGCTTAAAGCAAGAGAAAAACAGGTGATACTGGCCCCGAAAGAACACAACTTGCGGACGTTCTAAGTGGTAAAAGGGCCAAAGCTCATCCTCTTTATCTGTATGGGCTTTGTCTATAGACGCTTCATCCGTACGCGCCGCTTTAGCAGCAATACCCGGCCCCGCAGCGGGCGGCAGCAGTCGATAAGGCCCGCCTAACCGATCGGATACAGCCACGCCTAAGCCGCCCTGGTACTGTTTGGTGTCTGTCAGCGACGTGCAAAAAAACAGGTAGTATTTCTCCTGCTCACTTGGCGCACTTGGCGCACTTGGCCCCACAGACTTAACGACAGACTTGATAACGTACGGATCTCGCCAGTGCAGGTGCCCAGCCAGATTGCACCGTCCCGCATAGCCGACACCTGAGGGCGATCGCACATCAGCCGCATCTTTCACCGCATCTTTCCAGGAAAGCAAAGGCCGCTCGGCTCGCTGCCAGTGAACGCCATCTGTGGAAGTAGCCAGACCAATCGCTTCATTGGCAATGTCCGCCTGGCTCGCTGCCGAGTAAAACAGGTAGTAGAGACCGGCTTCTTTGTAGGTGCTGCCCGCAAAAATGCGGCCCGATTCCCAGCCGTCTCCGGCTAGCGGTTCTAGCACCGGTTCTAGCACCGGGCCCGTATGCTGCCACTGGCCCCAGTCTTGAGCGGTGCCGCCACAGATCCAGCTCGTTTTCCACCACGGATCTTGATCCGTTCGCCCGCCCAGATAAAATAGCCGATAGGTATCGCCATCTCTTAGAACCCAAGGATCCCATCGAGGCGAGGTGGGCATAGCGCGGGGTAATGAAGACATATGATTCAAAGTGTAAACATTTATATTTTTTTCTCAGAATAACTGTTAAAGAAGGGGATCACCCCTCTAAATAAAGACTCAGCATTTTTGTATTTTTACGCCGACGCGCTCAGGTTCTAGATCATGTTTTTCTTTTTGCAGTGGCCGTTGCGAGTGGCCCAGCCAGCCAAAAAGCTGGCCTTGGGGCTATGCATCGCGCTACCGCTATATAGCTGCAGCCAGCCTAGCAGCGAAACACCGGAGTCAGCCACTGAGACCACCGGATCGGCTAGTGGCGGCACGGTCACCGTTTTGGGCGTGATAGTGGGCGAGCAGCAGGCCAAGCTAGAAGCCGCGTTTGCCCCCTTTGAAGAAGAAACCGGCATTGAGGTGCGCTATGAGGGCACAGATGCCTTTACCACTTTGCTACCCGTCCGGGTAGATTCAGGCGATGCGCCCGATATCGCTATGTTTCCACAGCCCGGTTTGATGCGATCGCTCGCCGAAGAAGGCGCACTGGTTCCGGTCACCGAAGTGCTAACCCGCTCCGAACTAGAAGCCTACTATCCCGACAGCTGGATCGAGCTATCAACCGTCAACGAGCAGATCTATGGCATCTGGTATCGCTCCGCCGTCAAAAGCCTCGTATGGTACAACCCCAAAGAATTTGCCAAAGCGGGCTACGAAACGCCCGAAACCTGGGATGAACTAATCGCGCTGAGCGACCAAATCGTCGCCGATGGTAGCAATCCGTGGTGTTTGGGCCTAGAGAGCGGCAACGCATCCGGCTGGCCCGGCACCGACTGGGTAGAAGACATTGTGCTACACACCGCAGGCCCCGAGTTTTACGACCAGTGGGTGCAGCACGAGGTGCCCTTCAACGCTCCCGAAATCCAAACAGCTTTCGAGTACTTTGGCGAAATTGCCAAAACGCCAGACTATCTGTACGGCGGCAAGGCGGGCGCGCTCAGTATTCCCTGGGGAGACTCTATTACGGGCCTGTTTACCGCAACGCCAGAGTGCTACATGCAAAAGCAGGGCAACTTTATCAGCAACTTTTTTCCAGCAGACGTGGTCATCGGCGAAGATGTAGATTTTTTCCCTACCCCGGTGATTAACCCGGAGTATGAGAATGCGCTGCTCGTCGCCGGTGACATTTTTTCAATCCTCAACGACACCCCCGAAGCGCGAAAGCTGATGGCCTACCTAGCCACGCCAACTCCGCACGAAGTTTGGGCAGCGCAAGGTGGTCTGCTCTCTGCCAACAAGCAGGTTGACCTGAGCGTCTATCCAGATGAGCTGAGCCGTAAGCAGGCCGAGCTGCTGACCACCGCTGAAGTTGTCCAGTTCGATGCGTCTGACGCTATGCCGGGCGCGGTGGGAACGGGCACTTTTTGGTCGGGCATGATGGATTTTGTCGCCGGGGCTTCAACTGAAGATGTGACCGACAAAATTGAGTTTTACTGGCCCGAAGAAAATACTGAAGACAGCACCGAAGCGCCTAAATAGGAGGTGAACCCTAAATGAATAGCAATCTCTCACTCATACTCAGGGCGCTCCTGGCGATTTTCATCGGCTCGGCTGGTGTTATTGGCATTTTCTATGCGCTCAATATTCTTGTCGAGAAGCTCTTGCCCGAGCGCACTAGAGTTAAGGTGCTGCCCTGGATATACGTTGGGCCTGCGGTGCTACTGCTCAGCGCCTACCTCGTGCTTCCAACCATTCGCACCTTTTATCTCAGCTTTTTTGGCAACAGCTCAGAAGAATTTGTTGGCCTGAAGAACTATATCTTTGTTCTCACCGCGCCCGATACGCTTATTACCTTTCGCAACAACTTGCTGTGGCTGGTGCTGGTCACCGGCATTAGCGTATCGCTGGGTCTGGTAATTGCCGTGCTCATCGACCGGGTAAAGTATGAATCAATCGCCAAATCGCTGATCTTTTTGCCGATGGCGATCTCTTTTGTCGGCGCTAGCGTTATCTGGCGATTTATCTATGCCTATCGCCCCGCCGAGGCCGAGCAAATTGGCGTACTCAATGCCATTGTTACCGGGCTGGGCTTCGAGCCGGTTGGCTGGCTGGTCAATCCGGCTATTAACAACTTTGCCCTGATCGCCATTATGATTTGGCTGCAAACGGGCTTTTGCATGGTGCTACTCTCTTCAGCGGTTAAGGGAGTGCCCAATGATGTCCTCGAAGCGGCCAGAGTTGACGGGGCAAATGAAATCCAGATTTTTCGGCGGATTATTGTGCCGATGATTATGCCGACGGTGCTGGTGGTTTCAACCACGGTAGTGGTGCTGGTGCTAAAGGTGTTCGATATTGTATTTGTAATGACGGGCGGCAACTTAGGCACAGACGTTATTGCCAGTCGCATGATCAGAGAAATGTTTAACTTTAGAAACTATGGGCGAGGAAGTGCGATCGCAGTCATTCTCTTAATCGCGGTCATCCCGGTAATGGTGGCCAACATTCGCCGATTTCGCCAGCAGGAGCAAAACCGATGACAACCGCAGCCCCAGATCCCAAGTCCTCCCGGTCAAATCCTCAGCCAAATCCGCCTCAGCCAAACTATGTTGCCAAGCGCAAAGAGCAGTCAAAGTTTGAGAAGTTTATGGCTAGGCTACCTGTGCACGTAGCGGTCATTGGCATCGCCCTGCTGTGGACCTTGCCTACCTTTGGCCTGTTCATCAGCTCTTTTCGTCCGCCCGATGCGCTCACGAGCAGCGGCTGGTGGACTGTCTTTGCCAACCCGTTCGAGTTTACGCAGTTCACCCTCAGCAACTATCAAGACGTGCTAGCCCAGGGCATGGGGCAGGCGTTTTTAAACAGTCTGGTGATTTCGGTCCCGGCGACGGTGATTCCGATTGCGATCGCAACCTTTGCCGCCTACGCCCTCGCCTGGATGGACTTCCCCGGTCGTCAGACTATCTTTATTATCACCGTGGGTCTACTCGTTGTCCCCTTACAGATGACCCTGATCCCCATCTTGCGGACTTACAACGTTCTAGGCATTTCTAGCACGTTCCTTGCGGTGTGGCTGGCTCACGCGGCTTACGGCCTACCGCTGGGCGTTTACCTGCTGCGCAACTATATCGGCTCGCTGCCACGCGATCTAATCGAAGCCGCCGCCGTTGATGGGGCGTCCTATCTCAATGTCTTTACGCGCATTATTGTGCCGCTGAGCATGCCTGCGATCGCGTCTTTTGCCGTCTTTCAATTCCTCTGGGTCTGGAATGATTTGCTAGTTGCCCTCGTCTATCTGGGCGGCAATCAAGACGTCGCCCCTGTGACCCTCGTGCTGAGAAATATTGTGGGCGATCGCGGCCAAGACTGGTTCTTGCTCACCTCTGGCGCATTCATCTCTATGCTCGTCCCTATGGCCGTCTTTTTCGCCCTCCAGCGCTACTTCGTCCGTGGCCTACTCGCAGGCTCTGTCAAAGGATAGTTTCCCTCAGATAGCGTTCTCTAGATAGCATTCTCTAACAGTTCACCCTCAGCAGCTGAGCGCAGCTAAAACCTCGGCGGCCGAGCGTAGCCGAAGCCCACCCCTCCACCCTCACGTCATCATGTCTAGCGTTGTTTTTGAAAAAGTCACCAAACAGTACGAGAACGGCTACGTCGCCGTCAAAGATCTCAATATTGAACTAGAAGACAAAGAGTTTTTAGTGCTTGTCGGCCCTTCTGGCTGCGGCAAAACCACCTCTTTGCGAATGCTCGCAGGGCTAGAAGAGATCAGCAGCGGCAGCATTTATATTGACGGTCAGCGGGTCAACAACGTCACGCCCAAAGATCGCGATATCGCAATGGTGTTTCAGTCATACGCGCTGTATCCACACATGAGCGTCGCCGACAATATGGGCTTTAGCCTCGATCTCAAAGGCGTGCCTAAAAAGGAGATTCGTAAAAAAGTAGGGGCCGCGGCCAAACAGCTCGGCATTGAGCAGTTGTTAGATCGTAAGCCCAAGCAGCTATCGGGTGGGCAGCGGCAGCGGGTAGCGCTGGGTCGGGCTATTGTGCGATCGCCTGCCGTTTTCTTAATGGACGAACCGCTCTCCAACCTAGATGCCAAGCTCCGCGTCCAGGCCCGCGCCGAACTCAGCGAGCTGCACAAAAAAGTCGGCACCACCTTTGTCTACGTCACCCACGACCAGGCCGAAGCCATGACTATGGGCACCCGCATCGCCGTCATGAACAGCGGCATTTTGCAGCAAATTGACACGCCCCAAAACGTCTACGAGCACCCTAGCAACATTTTTGTTGCGGGCTTTTTAGGCAGTCCTTCGATGAACTTCTTCGACGCCCGGCTGCTAAAAAAAGACGGCACGCTAATGATTAAAACAGACGGTGGCATAGCGGTTCCGATTCCTACCGAGCGGCTTTCGCGCTATCAAGAATTTCAGGGTCGCCCTGTGGTCTTCGGCATTCGCCCCGAAGGCATCTATCATCCTCAATACGTTCCGCCTGGCATCGATCCGGTCAGCATTCCCGCCACCGCCAAAACCGTAGAGCTGATGGGCTACGAAGTTATCGTCTACTTCACCCTCGCCGACGGCACCGAATTCATCGCACGCCTCGACCCTAGAGCCAAAGTCACCCCCGGTGAACAGCTCAATTTTCAGTTCGACCTCACCCGCTTTCACCTCTTCGATAAAGAGAGTGAGCAGGTAATCTAAGCAGTTGTAGAAACCTAGACAAGACTTATCGATCTTTAGGATCTTCGGTGTCTCGCATCTCTAAGAGATCCGTGGTCGAAAAGTCCTTTCCCAAGCGTTCAGGAAGCAGCTCATTTAACGGGCTTTCGCGCTTGTAACTGTTATCAGCGGTAGATTTGCTGTCGGGGTTTTCTTCATTGTTCTTAATCGCCTGCTGAACAATTGGGCGCATTTCCTCACCGTAATGTTCAACGGTTTTCTCGCCACGCGCTTTGTCCATTTCGTAGTCGACACTGTAGGCAATCCAGCTGTCGTCCGCGTTGCCCACGAAGGTCGTAGGGGCTGTAGCAGCACTAGCCGTAGTTGAGGATATATATTGGCTACTAAAAAAAATCGCTAGACCTACGCCCAAAGCCAGCAAGAGCTTTGCTGTCAGCCTCAAAATTCGCCGATAACGCGGTTGCAAACTCATTTCACTTCCCACAGATTTTTAATTACCATTTCTTCTAATGCTTTTGGCTGTATCGATAGCTTAGAAGGCTAAAAAGCTAGGTGCCTCGTCCAAAGGACAGAACACGCACACTCTACTTTCTATGAAAAATAAAAAGCCCTTCATACACTGTACAAAGGGCTTTCTACTTTATTCAATTGTCATTTCAAGTAGTAATCCGAGGACTACGCGTTGATGATTACGCGTTGATGGCAGGAGCCGTCAGCGCGACAGGCGCAGACTCACCAGCGGCCAAATCAAGCGGGAAGTTGTGAGCATTGCGCTCGTGCATCACTTCCATACCGAGGTTGGCACGGTTCAATACGTCTGCCCATGAACCAATCACGCGACCCTGTGAGTCGATAATCGACTGGTTGAAGTTGAAACCGTTCAAGTTGAACGCCATCGTGGAAATACCGAGTGCGGTAAACCAGATGCCGACTACAGGCCACGCACCCAACAAGAAGTGGAGTGAACGGCTGTTGTTGAAACTTGCATACTGGAAGATCAAACGACCGAAGTAGCCATGGGCTGCAACGATGTTGTACGTTTCTTCTTCTTGACCAAACTTGTAACCGTAGTTCTGAGATTCTGTCTCAGTCGTCTCTCTGACCAGTGAAGACGTTACCAGTGAACCGTGCATCGCACTAAAGAGTGCGCCACCGAAGACACCGGCTACACCCAACATGTGGAAAGGGTGCATCAGAATGTTGTGCTCAGCCTGGAAGACCAACATGAAGTTGAACGTACCAGAGATACCCAAGGGCATCCCGTCAGAGAAAGAACCCTGACCGAGCGGGTAGATCAAGAAGACTGCTGTTGCTGCTGCGACAGGCGCAGAGTACGCAACACAAATCCAAGGGCGCATACCGAGGCGGTAAGAAAGCTCCCACTCACGACCCATGTAGCAAAAGACGCCAATGAGGAAGTGGAAGATTACCAACTGGTAAGGACCGCCATTGTAAAGCCACTCATCGAGTGAAGCAGCTTCCCAGATGGGGTAGAAGTGAAGGCCAATCGCGTTGGACGAAGGCACAACTGCACCAGAGATGATGTTGTTGCCGTACATCAGAGAACCTGCAACAGGCTCACGGATGCCGTCGATGTCAACGGGAGGGGCTGCGATGAACGCAATGACGAAACATGCGGTGGCAGCAAGTAGTGTCGGGATCATCAAGACGCCGAACCAGCCTACATAGAGGCGGTTGTCGGTGCTTGTAATCCACTGACAAAACTGCTCCCACAGTGAAGCGTTCTCACGCTTCTGAAGAGTAGTTGTAGTAGAAACCATTAAATGATTGCGGGATAAATGTGAACAGGTATATGACAAACAAGAGCGCTAAAAATTAATGGCTTTTGCTCGTCAGTATACCCCTATCATAACATATGTAACGAAATATTGCGAATGGACTCTCGAAGTAGGTGTTTTTTGAACCGCATTTCGGTGCTGCGCCGCCTGAACATCCTGGCAAAATACCGAATTTCTGTGACGGGCTTGTTGCACGCGAGACGAGACTGGATCGTTGAGGTTTAAAGGACGGCCGATTATACGATCGGCGATTATTGCGCGATCGCTGATTTAAGGGCTTTTTTGGCTAAGTCACGGCGCATTAGTTATGGCGCGTCGATGGCTATCAAGGTGGACTTTATTTACTTTGCTATGTCCACTTTGCTATGTATTGCTTTTGGGTTTTGGTGCGGTCATGAGTGTTGCTAGAAGTTTGATCAATGACTTTTCAATCTCAGCGGTGATCGCGGGCTTTGTGACGGTGCTAGTGGGCTTTACGAGCGCTGGCATTATTGTTTTTCAGGCGGCGCTGGCGCTAGGGGCTTCGCCTGCTGAGATTGCTTCTTGGATGTGGGCGCTGGGGATGGGGATGGGGCTGACGAGTTTGGGGCTCTCTTGGTATTACCGGGTGCCAGTGATTACGGCCTGGTCTACGCCGGGGGCCGCGATGCTGATTACGTCGGTGGGCGGGGTGTCTATGTCGGAGGCGGTGGGAGCTTTTTTGATGGCCGCTGTGCTGATTGTGCTCTGTGGCTTTTCTGGCTGGTTTGAGCGGATGATGAACTGGATTCCGCTGCCGCTGGCGGCTGGGATGTTGGCGGGTGTTTTGTTGCAGTTTGGCCTGAATGTGTTTGTGGCGATGCAGGCGCAGTTTGTGATGGTGTTTTCGATGTTTTGCTGCTATCTGGTGGTGCGGCAGCGCCTGCCGCGCTATGCGGTGCTATCGGCTCTGTTTTTAGGCATTTTGATTGCGGCTGGGCAAAATTTGATTCTGCTTGATGCTTTGCACTTGCGGGTGGCGCGGCCTGTTTTGGTGCTGCCGAGCTTTTCGCTAAGCGCTATTTTTGGGGTTGCGCTGCCGCTGTTTGTGGTGACGATGGCGTCTCAGAATATTCCGGGAGTCGCGACGATTCGAGCTTTTGGCTATACGGCTGTGCCCATTTCTCCTTTAATTGGCTGGACGGGGATGGCGACGCTTTTGCTGGCTCCGTTTGGCGCGTTTGCGATTAATCTTTCCTCGATTACGGCTGCGATTTCGATGGGGAGAGAGGCACATGAAGACCCGGATAAGCGCTATGTGGCGGGGATGGCGGTAGGGGTGTTTTATCTGGTTGTTGGGCTGTTTGGGGCGACGGTGGGGGCGGTGTTCTCGGCGCTGCCAGAAGAGCTGGTGCTGGCGACTGCTGGGCTTGCTTTGTTAGGCGCGATTGGGACGAGCCTAGCGGTTGCGTTGACGGTTGAGCCTTCTAATAAGCAGGAGAAGGATCAGCGTGATGCGGCGCTGGTTACTTTTTTGGTGACGGCATCGGGGATGACGCTCCTCGGTATTGGCTCGGCGTTTTGGGGGCTACTTGCGGGCGTTTTAGTGTCTGGGTTACGGCGGATAGGGCTAAGCTAGTTGCGCTATCTGGCACAGTTAAATATAAAGGATGGCTACGCGTAGGGCTTATGTTCAGCGCTTTTAGAGGACACCTTGCACAAGTGGCCCTTGATTATTTGCATCAGCTGGCACACGGCACATAATCAAACTATCAGCTTCGAGAAAGACTTAAAACAAGAAGCTGCTCTTCTGTTCTTGATTTGTTTCGTTTCAGGTTGTTTACTCGTTTTATTTACTGAGGAGTTTGTTCCATGAAAGTTAAGTTTGGTCTGTTGCTTTCGTTTGCTGTTCTCGCGACTGGGGCGCTGGTTTCTCCTGCTCAGGCTAATCCATCGGGCGATCGCCCTACGGTTGGACCCACTATCCTTTCTCAGCGTGGTGAAGAGGTTGCGCAGACTTCGCAGGCTCGCCGTGTGGGTGCGCCGATTAAAGGGGGTAACTATATCGGGTTTGCCGGTAGCGATGCCGGGGCGGTTGTTAATGGCAAGTACGCACTATCTAACCGCTTTTCTGTTCGGCCTGAGGTGTTTACCGGCGCGATTGGAGAAGATAGCGATCTTGATGTCGCTGTGCTTGCACCCATTACTTATGATTTCAATGGCGGTGGCGATCGCAGATTCCAGCCTTTTGTCGGTGCGGGCGCTGGGGTCACCACTGGCGATGAGACTGAAGTGCAGGTAGTCGCAACTGCGGGCGCTGACTATCAGCTCGGTAGCCGCTATGCGCTTAACGGTTCTGTTAACTATCTGCCGCTTGATGACCAGCGTGTCGATTTCGTCGCTGGCTTGGGCTATCGCTTCTAGATAAAAAGGGGCATTGCTGAATAGATGTATGAATTTCAACCACACCTATCAAGATATCGAAATAAGATATCGAAGCGGGTAGAAGTTGGTTCATACGCTAAGTCAGCAATGCCCCAGCAATGCTCTCTTTACGAGTTCTTAGGTTCGTAAATTACAGGGTCTATGGGTTGAGCATATGAAGACGACACAGTCGCCAGCTCTTTAGGCGTCTCGTATAGGCGTTCTGAATAGGTTTTGCCATATCCGAACAGCAGTTCAGATTTTGAGTCGTCCTGCTTAGAAGATTGATAAAATCTGTCTTTTTGGAGCTGATAGGTTGTTTGATACAACGTTTTTTCAACGCCATTAATCGCAGTTAGATCAGAATTAGAGAGTCCTTTGACAGGCTGATAGAAGTAGTTATCATAATCTTGCTCTCTCTCAAGTTCTCTTCCAAGTCCGCTCTTAAGTCCTCTCTCGGTGCGAGGCTCAACTTCTGGCATGCCATATCTCAACGCTGACATATGTTTGGGCTGTAGCTGTCCTACGGCCTGATAGGCTAGCGTGGGATTTTCACGGGCAATAATTCGATTCTGTTGCCATTTTTCTCGCACGCTGTTGAGGTTGAACCCAGCCGCTCGCTGAAAATGCCATAAGCCTCCTTGCAAGAAGAAAAAGGCTAGATAGAAATGAGCATTGGCTAACCAAACGCGAGAAGTATATCCATCTGCTAAGGTAGGCTGAACCTCGTAAAATTGGGGCAAAAGTGCCGATTTTAGTGCCAGGGTGGGGCCGTAAAATTTTTCAGGATAGGATAGCGAATCGAAGCCGCAGTAGTAAGAGGCTGCAAAGCCTGCAATAGCAAGGCCAAACAGCGAGTATGAGAGAATGCCGTCTGCTGAGAAGTAGAAAACCCGCTTGACCCATTGAAAGGGGGGAACTAGGATGTGAAAAACACCACCGATCAGCAACAGACAGGCTAAATAGATATGTCCGCCGACCAAGTCTTCTAAAGACCTAACGTCGAACAGATGCGTTCTGTAACCCCAAATCACACCTAAATCGAGCGTTGGCGCGGTGACGAGTCGCACTGAGTCTGAGTAGGCATCATAGAGCCCTCCAAAAGACTGCGCTTTGGCGACTAACAGCAGCGCGCCAAAGCCTAGAAACAGAAGATGGTGGCCTAGAATAAAGCCCAGCTTTTTGGCATCTTGCCACTCAAAATCAAATTTTGCGGCTCTTTTGGGCGCGATCGCTAAGCTAGCAGGTAGTTGTGTACGGTGAAAATAGGCCCCACCGGCCAGTACGACGGCAGCTACCAGATGAATAGCTCCAATCGAAAACCAAATGTTGGTATCCACAATGGTGCCGTCTGAACCGATGCCCCAGCCCTCTGTTGCCAGGTGTGGCAGCAAGATTAGCCCTTGGGTGTAAATTGGCGCATCTGGGGAATAAACAGCTAGCTCAAATAGGGTAAAAAGCCCAGCCCACAGCATAATCAGGGCAGCTTGCGCGACGTGGGCGACGATAAACGTATTGGAAAGATGGATAAATCGGGCATTTCCTGCCCACCAGGGGTATTGCTCCTGGGTTTTGTTGGAAGCGTACATGGCAATAGGTTGACTGCAATAGGGATGTTTAAGATGGGTTTACCCTCACAGATAAACCCATAGATTAAGCGCCATAGATTAGAACGCCATAGACTAAAGCACCGAGACTCAAGCGCCGAGACTAGAAGGCCCGTCATGGCCCGTCACTTGACGCGCGATCGCCTAGCTCAAACCAGCAATAATGTGATCGAGATAAACATCCATCTGTTGCCCTGCCTCAGCACCTACCCGTTCGGTCACCACTTCTTTCATTGCCTGCACAGCCTGAATAGTCGGTTCAACCGGAACGCCCAATGACGCATAGGTATCTTTCAGGCCGTTGAGAATGCGCTCATCTATGATAGAGGCGTCATCGGCTAGCATTGCATAGGTCGCATATCGCAAGAAGTAGGTTAAGTCTCGCAGACAGGCTGAATAGCGCCGGGTAGGATACATGTTGCCGCCCGGAAGCGTAATGTCTCCGTACAACAGGCTTTTCTCAACCGTCTTGCTGATAATGCTAGCGACATTATCTCCAATTTGGCCAGCGGCTTTTACCCTGGCAGCACCCGTTTGAAGGTATTGATTGAGCTGTTCAAGAGCGTCGTTTTCTAAGTAACGGCCTTTCTCGTCGGCGGGGTTAATCAGAGAGGTGATTGTGTCTTGCATAGTTGTTTCTAATTTCTGAAAACGTAAATTGTGAACTAAAAGTGTTTGAACCTTAGCTAGGCCTAAGATAGGGAGCCAGTGGTATGGATCCAGTGGCATAGAACCAGTGGTATAGAGCCGGTGGCATAGAACCAGTGGGTAGCAGGCTAAAACGAGCTGCCATTAAACAGAACAGGCATTAAACAGAACAGGCGCTAAAAAGAGCGGATGAGCTGCTCAAAATAAGGGCCTGCTAAAGCAGCTTCTTCAGAGGTTAAGCGGCCCATAGCGGCCTGCTTTAAAGAGCGCATGGCTACTCTCAAATTGCTTAAAGGCACGTTTAAAGAAACATACATATCGCGCATTCCATCTAGGCCAATGTCTTCTAATGGCTTAGAATTGCCTGCTAGCACGCAGTAGCTAACCAGGCGGATATACCATCCCTGATCTCGCTGGCAAAGGGCTGTCTTTTGTTCGTTGCCTCTGTTGCTAGGCGTATCTGGGCACTGAGCCCAAAACTGTCGGCTGCCTTCTTCAACAATCTCTTGCTGATTTGCTGATAGCTTCTGGGCCGCGCTGATTCGCGCACTGCTTTGATTAAAAAAGTCTTGAAGCTGAGTCAGCTCAGCACTCCCTAAAAAACGATCGGCGCGATCTGACTGAGCAATCACTTTAGCTACGATACTCATTAACGAAATCTCCTATGATTTGTCTTTTTAAGAGAGTGTTTACTTTGTACGGTGACTCTAGCAAGGTAAGCCCTAAGAAAATTCAAGCAATTCTGCAAGAATTAACAGCTATCTCAGCGAAGAACTCTAGGAGGCTGTTGTTTTAGAGCAACAGCACCACTGATTGACTGCTAGGTGGATTGACTGCTAGGTGTTTCTACTTATCTCTCTCTTCTCAAGAGTAAAAGCGCTTGAATTTATGCATCTGCTTTTGAAAAGACTAGATACATAAGTTCACGGATATTTATCTTTGAGTGAAAAATTTTGAGAGTTTCAATATTGTTGATAGATCTGTTTCTTGGGTAAACAACATAGCGCGCTTTCTCTTCTATCGGTCTATGGTTTATGGCTTGTGGCCAGACTGCTCTGCTGCTTTTCGCCTTTCTTAAGGTCGTCGAGTAGGTATCGCACCACATAAATCCACTAGGCCTGTGATGTTGATTGCTTAGCCTATCCCATACTCAAAAGGCAAAGGTAGACGCGCAGCAGACGGGATGGGTCAACCCAGCGACGACAGCCGCGCTATGAAAAAGAGCACTTCAGCCGACTTTTCATAATCCAGCTCACCATCCTCCGCCAAGGCCGGATCGCGCGAGCCATTTAGCACCGCCAGCAGCTTAGGCACGAAGCGCTTGAGCCACTCTGGCATTTCCACATTCTCCACAATCTCACCCAGCTCCTGCCGCGCAGCTTCCGCCTCGCCCTGCTGCACCATCGCCCACACCCAATCGGCCAGCTTACCCCCAGGCTGCTGCGCATAGCCCCCCTGCTGCCGATAGGCCAGATACGCATCCCGCGCCTGCTGCCACGCCGCCCGCGCCGCCGCCGCGTTGCCCGTCGCCGTTTCAATGTCCTGCAAAATGTCAAAGGTTTTCCAGGGTTCAGCCACATGGCCGAAGGCTTGCTTGCAGGCTATCGCCCGCAAAATTTCAGTGCGCGCCTCGTCGTAAAGCCCAAGCTTGCAGAGGGCATCTGCAATGTTGTTGCGCGCAAGCCCTTCGTGTCGCAAATCTTGCTGCTGAACGTACTTCTCTGCCGCCTGCCGGTAAAAGGTCACAGCCTCCTCCGGTCGATTCAGAACATAGTTATATAGACCGCCCAACTGAATCAAGCTGTTGGCCTGCCCAGACAGATCGCCGCGCTGCGTTTCAATCTCTAGCGACTGGCGGTAGGCGGTTTCTGCCGGGTCGTATTGTGCGGCCGCTTGATAGACGATGCCGAGCTGATGCCAAGCGGTGGCGACCATAGCGGGTTCGTTTTGCTGCTCAAACAGGGTACGGGCAGATTGCAGGCTGGCGATCGCTTCCTCATGCTTCCCCTGCATCATCAGCACAGTTGCCAGTTGCCCCTTGTCGACCGCCACATCTCGGAAAGATTCTCGTTTTTCATCTAACGCGATCGCCTCCTCATACTTTTCAGCCGCTGCATTGAGCTGCCCCAAAGCCGCAAGGCAGTCGGCTTGGCTGGTAAGCGTGACCGCCGCCATGCGTTCTCCGCTTTCACCCAACGCCTCAAACAACCGCTGCGCTTCTACAAACAGCCCCAGCGCAAGCTCCGCCTGACCGCCTTTTTTTAGCACCTGCCCCAGCAGAGTGTGCGCGATCGCCAAACCCTTATCAGCCCCTTCAAAGGCATCCGTACCTGCCGCCTGCGCCTGCGCCAGCAGCGCCTGCGCCTTCTCAGCGGCCACCGGCAACTGCCCCTGCCCCATCAGCCGCTCAATCAGCAGCCGCTCATTCTCAAAGCGAGCATTGCCCCACGCCGGAATCGCCTCAGCCGCCCGCTCCCGCAGCGCCACCGCCCGCTTCAGCGCCTGTGGCCGACCCAGCGGAGCCAACAACTGCTCAATGCTGCCAGCCGTATCCGCCACCTGCTCCGCCATTGCGCTATCTGTCTGTAACCGCTCACCTAGCCAGTCCAGCAGCGCCATCAGGTTCGGCAGCTCCAGCAACGTCAGCCGCAGCGCCATCGTGCTGTCTTTGGATAGTTGCTCATACAAAAAACTGACGAGCTGCCCCATCACCGCCGCCCAAGTCTCTGCCAGCGCCGCTAACTGCTCCGGCGGTTGCCCCAGCTTCAGGTAGGCAGGCAGCGCCGGGTCGAGCCGCAGGTAGCCATACTCCTGTGCTTCCGCCATCCCCACATTAATCAGGCTCGCCGCTACTGCACTAGCATCGTCTTGCTCAAGCCCCATTACATTCGCCATATTCTGCCAATGTCCGCCACCGTGGAAAACGGCCAGCCGCTCCACCTGCTCCCGCATCGCCTCCGGCAGTCGCCGCAAAGACAGCTCCACACTGGCATACAGCGAGTTCTCCCGATCTCCCTTATTCTGCGCTTCCAACTTCGCCATCAGCTTCGCCGCGTTCTGCGTCGTCGCCCGCACACCATTCGCCACCTCCCGCGCCAGCAGCACCAGCGCCCTGGGGTGGCAGTTCACCGTCTCCACCAGTTCGCTCACCTCTGCCGCCGTCATCGCACTGTCATCCATCGGCGGCTCCCAGCCATGCTGCGCCATCACCTGCTCTACTAGCTGTATCGCTTCTCGCTCACTCAGCCGCCCCAGCTCCACCGTATTTCGCACCCGGTCAAACGGTGCGGGCAAACGCTCACGACTGGTAAATATCAGCCGACAGCGACTATCTGCCCGCAGCAATCGGCCACACAGCGCCAGCAGCTCGGTTACATCTGCAACGCCTGCCGGGTTGTTACCATCAATATCTGCCAGCACACTCTCCATGTTGTCCAGCACTATCACCGTCGAAAAGTCGCGCAGCGCCCGCTCCACCGGCTGCAACGCCGCATCATTATCGCTATACTGCGCCGCCGCATACGTCGGCAATAGCTGCCGCCCAATCGCATCCAGCACCCCCTGCACGTTCTGCACATTCTGCGGCTCCACACTCACAAACGCCGCCTGCCCAAACCGCCCAGACTGCACCAGCCACCGCGCCAGCTCCACCGCCAGTGCCGTCTTGCCCATGCCGCCACTGCCACGAATCACCCCATAGCCGCCCTGGTTCTGCGGCTCTGCCGTTTGCGCTAGCAATCGCTCCAGCCTCAGCAGCATCCGGCTACGCCCCACAAAGCGATGCTCCGGCGGCTCCGGCAATGCCCCATACTGCTTTTGCCGCCGCTGTGCCCCCAGCCGCGCCGCCGCCTCACCCACCTTCACACCAAACAGCTGCGGGTCGTCCTTATCCTGATACAGCACCGGCACAAACCAATCTTGCAGGCGCAGCGCCCCCGCCCCCATCACCTTGCCGCGATAAGTATCGTCATACAGCGCCATTTGCCCCGCCAGCATGGCATCGCCCACCCGCTGCCCCTGCGCCAACCCGGTATAAAACGCCTCCACAAACCGCCGCGCCGTTTCCACCAGCACCGAATGGCTCATCGCCACCACCGACGCCACCCCTTCTTCTAATAGCTTTGCCGCCACCGACGCCTTTGGGTCCGCGCTCGACTGCGCCGTTTGGCAAGCATCCAAATACATCAGCGGCACGCCATATTCGCGCATCTCCGCCGCCAGCTCGTTTGCATATACCAGCCCCAGCCGCCGCTGACCTAGCTTATGGGCATCCGCCGCGTCTTCAAAGCACAGCGCCCCCAACCCCAGCCGTCGGTCGTATACGCCATGCCCATCAAAGTGCACAATCTCGTACGGGTCGCCTTCTGCCCGCGCCTGCTTCAGCGCTGCCTTCATCGCCGCAAAAGTGGCGGGGTGCAAAATGTCCACCTTCACCAGCGCCTCGCCCAAAGTCTCCACCGCCTGCACCAGCGGCAGCGCACTGCTGCGATGGTCGAGGTAACCCACCGGATTGCCCTCATCATCCACCTCCGGACGCGGACTCAGCAGCAGCACTCTAATCGGCAAATCTGCTTCGACAGTCTGCGTCGGCTTAAAGTTTGGCAAACGCCGCCGCACCCGCACGCCATTCGCTCCCTGCGACAAATAGCCATCGCCATCGTGCAATATCTCCCACGGCAAAGAGAGCAAATCACTCGCCGCCTCCCGAAACAGCGCCGCAGCCTCAGCCGCCGTGCCCTCTATCGGCTCCGCATCCACCTGCACCGAAAAGCGCCGACTGCCCGCGCCACCACTACCTGAACGCCGCCAAGCCGCCAGCGGCTCCCGCGCCGACTCGCCACCCATCGCCGCCGCAAACAGAGCTTTTCCCCACTCCGGCAACTTCCGCTCAGTCTTCTGCGCCCGATCCTTAAAGACGCCCGTTGGCCATTGAAAGTAGCGCTCAATGTACCAGCGAATGTCTTCTAGCTCCACTGGCCCTAGCGGCGAAGTAAACGTATACCGGCGGCTTTTAATCTCTCGGCTATTATCTGCCGGAATGTAAGTGAGTTCGGCAGTCGCCTCCGCCCTCCGAATCCCATCCTGCTCGACAATGCACGGATCACTCAGCTCAAGCAGCAACTCCTCAACCGGCTCGACCGCTACCGGCTCACTGCCTGCCCAGTCTTCCGGTAGCTGCTCGCCCAGCGCCGCAAATATCTTGGGCATCGCGTCATCCAGGCCAGTTGGCCCGTCTTCCACAAAAATGTAAAGCGGCTCATCTGGAAACAGCAGCCTCAGCAGCCCAGGCTGCACCCCCGGCAGCACCACCGGAATCACCTTATAACCTGCCCGCTGCCGCGCCACATCTCGCGCCCAGCCCACCTCCCGCTGCACCCACTCAGAGCCAATCGCCTCTACACTCAGCACCGCTACAAAATGACGCGCCGTACGAACGCTCTCTTCAATTTTGGCAGCTAGCGCATCGCCACCCGTTAGCTGCCGCGAATCTACCCAGGGCAGCTGACCGTGCCGCTCCAATAGTTCTCGTAGCTTTCGTACAAAAGCATCATTAACAGAAGCGTGAGAGATAAAAAGATGCTCAGACACCGAATATTCCTAGTCGATTGGCAGATGGACTGGCCAATAAATTGGCACCGCAAAAAAGGCTTGCACCTTTCCCTACAGTAGTACCTGCATCCCTTCCGGAATCTAAAAACTGTGCCAAGATTTGACAGCAAGCAGCAAACAGCAAAAGAAGCTGAAAAATAATAAAGTAGCGACAGCACCTCACCTCAAACGCCCACCCCAAAACCCTCTCCCAGTCGTCCCCCAAATTCCCTATGCAATCTCCCAGCCCCGCCGATTTGATTCGAGAACGCTACGGCAGCGACAGCTTCGACCCCCAGCACCTTTGGAACGAGACATTGGCAGCGCTGCTATCTCACCGCTCAGTGCGGGCCTATCAGCCTGACCCGTTGCCACCCCAAACCCTAGAAACGCTGATTGCCGCCGCCCAGTCAGCCGCAACATCCTCAAACCTACAAACCTGGAGCGTCGTCGCCGTCGAAGATCCGACCCGCAAAGACACATTGGCCCAGCTAGCAGGCAACCAGGCGCACATCCGCCAGTGCCCTTTATTTCTCGTTTGGCTAGCCGACCTGGCCCGGTTAGACTACCTGGCCGCACAGCAAAAAATGACCGCTGACGGACTAAACTACACAGAGACATTTGTGGTAGCTGTTGTAGATGCGGCCCTAGCTGCCCAAAATGCCACAGTTGCCGCTGAATCATTAGGATTGGGCACCGTCTACATCGGAGGCATCCGAAACCAGCCCGAACAAGTAGCCGAAACGCTGCGGCTACCGCCCCATTTATTTGCAGTGTTTGGAATGTGTGTGGGTTACCCTGAGCAGCCAAACGTCGCAGCCATTAAGCCGCGACTGCCCCAGGCGGCTGTGCTGCATCGAGAAAAATACGATCTCAACCAGCAGACGGGTGCGATCGCGCAGTACAACAAAGTAATGCAACAGTTCTATCAGTCTCAACAGATGGATGTTGCAGGTAACTGGGTGGAGCATTCTCTTAAGCGAGTGGCAACCCCGCAGGCACTAAGTGGACGCGATCAGCTAAAAGAACAGTTACACCGACTTGGGTTTCCGCTGCTGTAGTGGGCCTTTCGTCCAGATGCTCTCATCTCATACTCTCATCTCATATATCTATAGCTGTTCTTCTTACCTTATGCGGGGTGCAAAAGCTTTACAAGAGAGAATTCTCAACGGTCAGGCCGCACAAATGGTGAGCCGAATTGTCTTACACTAGTAAGATTCATTCTACCGGATTGTGTTGTAATGGTCGGGCCAACGATTCCACCGAGGAAGCACCAGCAGCTAGCTAAATGGTTGCTCGACGAAGGCACAGTAGAGGGCGAAGGCGGCGGCAAAGGCGGCGGTAAATCGGGACGCGAGCAGAAGTCGCCTCAGCACCCCTGGTGGCAGGTGGTTTGCCTAACGGGTGTGGACTACTTTTCTACCCTGGGCTACCAGCCAGGAATTGCGGCCCTCGCTGCTGGCGCACTCTCACCCCTGGCCACGCTCATTTTGGTACTGGTAACGCTGTTTGGCGCGCTGCCGATTTATAAACAGGTGGCCAAGCTTAGCCCCAATGGAGAAGGCTCGTTGGCCATGCTAGAACGGCTTCTCCCTGGCTGGCCAGGAAAGTTGTTCATTCTGGTGCTGCTAGGGTTTGTTTCTACTGATTTTATTATCACCATTACGCTCTCTGCTGCCGATGCCACCACTCACCTAGTTCAAAACCCGCTAATGCCGCAGGCGCTTCAGGGGCAAATTATTCCGATTACGCTGATTTTGATTGCGCTGCTGGGGGCCATTTTTCTCAAGGGTTTTCGTGAAGCCATGGGAATTGCGGTGGTGCTGGTGGCGGTGTATCTGTCTCTAAATTTGGTGGTTATGGGCGCAGGGGCCTATCAGATATGGCAGCAGCCCAACCTGATTGGTCAGTGGCAGCAGGCACTAGCCACCAGTCACGGGAACCCGCTGGCGGCGGTGGGCGTATCTCTGTTGTTGTTTCCGAAGCTAGCGCTAGGACTCTCGGGCTTTGAAACAGGTGTGGCGGTAATGCCGCTGGTGAAAGGCCGCCCGCAAGATGAAGGCGGCAGACCGCTAGGGCGCATTGCCAACACGCATCGGCTGCTGATGGCATCGGCAGTGATTATGAGCTTCTTTTTACTGGTGAGCAGTTTTGAAACGGTGCTATTGATTCCGGCGGCGGCGTTTCAGGCAGGCGGGGCGGCGAACGGTCGAGCGCTCGCTTATATGGCCCATACCTATTTGGGTAGCGCCTTTGGAACAGTTTACGACTTTAGCACTATTGCGATTTTGTGGTTTGCGGGGGCGTCGGCAATGGCGGGGTTGTTGAATATTGTGCCGCGCTATTTGCCGCGCTACGGCATGGCCCCAGACTGGGCGCGGGCGACCCGTCCGCTGGTGCTGGTGTTTGGCGCGATCGCCTTCGTTGTTACGCTGCTTTTTCAGGCTAGCGTCGAAGCGCAGGGCGGAGCCTACGCAACCGGCGTACTGGTACTGATGAGTTCAGCGGCCTTTGCGGTCATGCTTGCCGCCCGCAAACGGGGCGAAAAATTGAGCGCCGCTGCCTATGGCCTCATTACCCTGGTCTTTTTCTACACCACCATTGCCAATATTATCGAACGGCCCGACGGCATTCGAATTGCAGCCTGCTTTATCGGGTTTATTGTCGTCACCTCGCTAATCTCTCGGATAGGCCGTTCTACAGAGCTGCGAATTAAAGCAGTAGAACTCGACAAAGCGGCTGAAGCCTTTGTTAAAGAGAGTATAGAAAAATCGGAAACGCATATTCTTGAAGTGATTGCCCACCACAAAATAAAAGGCGACTGGCAAGAGTATCAGCTCAAGGCCAAGGACGTGTGTGAAGACAATCATCTACCGCTACATACGCCCGTGCTGTTTTTAGAAATAGAAGTTTCAGACGCTTCGGCCTTTTCGGATACGCTGCAAGTGCGAGGGGTTCAGGTGGGGACACACCGCATTTTGAGAGCGAGAAGTGCGGCGGTGCCAAATGCGATCGCAGCCATTTTGCTTCATCTGCGAGACGAAACCCACCGACTGCCCCACATCTACTTTGGCTGGATGGAAGGCAACCCCTTAGAATTTATGATGCGCTTTGTGCTGTTTGGCGAAGGCGATATTCCGGTCACCACCCGAGAAGTGTTGCGTAGAGCAGAGCCCGATCATGAAAAGCGACCGGGGGTCTATGTCAGTGGCTAGTCGGGGTCAGTGGCTAGTCGGGGTCAGTGGCTAGCCAAAACTCAGGCTAGCAGGCCTTTTTGAGCCAGCCGTTCTACTTCAATGCGAATGATGTCGCTGCGGGTGATAATGCCGACAAGCTGCTTGTCTTTGACGACAGGCAGGCGGCTGAGCTGATGCTGATTGAGCAGGCTGAGCACTTTAAGCAAAGAGAGATCGGGGGTAGCGGTGATGGGGATAGAGTCAATAAATTCGCCGATAGTGCAGTCGGCTGACAGCTCTTTGGTGGCGTACAGCCTTTGGGTTAGCTCACTGAGATCTCGCTGGTTGATCATGCCAACAACGCGGCCCAATTGAACCACGGGAAAGCCCTGATGCTTTGATTTGGAAAAGGTTTGGATAGCTTCGGATAGGGTTGTGCTGCTCTCAATGACCTCTACTGACGGGTTCATGACGTGGCCAGCAGTTACGCCAGCTAGAAACCATTTTGAGGGAGCATCTTCTTCTATATCTAAACCGCGCCACTTGAGTAAGCGATCGTATAAAGAGCCGGGGGAGAGGGCTTCGCCAACAATATAGGCGGTGATAGAACCAATCATTAGCGGCAGCACTAGGTTAAAGTCGGCGGTCATTTCAAAGATGATGACAATGCCGGTGATGGGGACGCGAATAACGGCGCTAAACAAAATGCCCATGCCTGCCAGGGCATAGGTAACGGGCGAGCTAACGTGAAACAGCAGGTGGGCGGTGTGACCCATAAGCGCGCCAAGAGATGCGCCCATGACTAAGACAGGCGCAAACAGCCCGCCGGGTGCGCCTGAACCGTAGGCAATGATGGTTAAACAAAACTGGGCGGCCAGGGCGATCGCAGCGAGCTGCCAGTTCGACTGTCCGGCTGTGAGCACTTCGCGCAGACCGCTGCCGTCACGAAAAATAACGGGTAAAAAAGCGACGATTAGGCCCGAGAGCAGTCCGGCCAGGCCGATTCGCCAGAAGAGGGGCCATTTGAGGCGATCGCGATAAAAACTCAGACTGGTTAGAACGCTCTGGTTAAAGAGTGCACCGACGCCACCAGCGATAATTCCTAAAAGGATATACAGCGGAATTTCTGCCGCCGAAAAATCAGTCACAGGCGCAGTATCCAACAGATTGACATCGAGGCCGTGCGCGCCAAACAGCCTAGAAACAACCGCGCCAACAAAAGCCGCCAGCACAGCGGTGCCCAGCGTAGCGCTCGAAAAGTCTCTGAGCAGTTCTTCAACGATAAAAAAGACGCCTGCTAGCGGCGCGTTAAAAGCAGCGGCAAGCCCTGCACCCGCACCTGCGGCCACTAGCTGTCTGCGCTGATTGGGCGCGGTAGGAAACCAGCGACTAAACTGAGCCGCCAGCGCTGCGCCGATTTGGACGGTAGGGCCTTCACGCCCCAGGGCCAAGCCCGATCCCAGGGTTAAGATGCCGCTGAGCAGCTTTACCCAGGCCATTCTGATGTTAAACGGAAGGGGAACCTTGGCCAGCACTGCTTTGACCTGAGGAATGCCGCTGCCTGAAGATTCTGGAGAGAACCGCTCTACGAGCCAGCCTGCGATCGCACCGCCAGTCAGCCCAACGGCAGGCAGCACAATCCAGGCCGGAAATTGATTGGCCATATGCACGCGCCAGGTGCCCAGCCAGCCAACACCCGCTTTGAGAATAACAGCAGAAAGACCCGCGACCAGGCCAATCACAACCGCTTCAAAAGCCGCCACTCGCTGAGGGTAGAGCGTGATCGGGAGCTGTTGAAAACGTTGCTGAATCGAGCGGATAATAGACACGGTAAACGTTAGTAGTTTGGATCGGCTAAGTAGGCCAAACGGTTGAAGGGCCAGAAGCGGACAGTGGCGCGGCCAATAATGCGATCGCCCGGCAAAAAGCCCCACACATGGCCATCGTCACTGTTGTTGCGGTTGTCGCCAAAAACCAAATAAGATCCGGGCGGCACCGTGTTTGGCCCCCAGCTATAAGCAGGCAACGACGCTATATAGCCTTCTGCCAGGGGCTTTTCGTCAATATAAACCTTGCCATCTTTCACCGCCACGCGCTCTCCGGGCAAACCAATCACACGCTTAATAAACGCATCGTGAGCAAACTGCTCGCCAGCAGCAGCAGGCGGATGAAACACAACAATATCGCCTCGTTCGGGTGCATGGAAAAGATAGCTAATTTTTTCGATTACCAGCCGGTCGTTAACTTCTAGCGTGGGCAGCATAGAGCCGGACGGAATATAGCGCGCCTCTGCCACAAAAGTTCGGATGCCCAGCGCGAGCACAATGCTCAGGCCAACCGTCTGCGCGGCCTCTATCCAAGGCTCTATCCAAGGGCTGCTAGGCTTCTCTTCAGGCTGCTTTTTACGACTGTCTCTATCCATATTTTTCGTTTCGACCTGATTGGGCTCAGCGTTTAGTTCCTTCACTATTTTCTTTGCTATCACTCTTCACTATTTTCTTCGCTATCACTCTTTGCTATCACTCTTGACTATCACTGAGGACTATCACTGAGGACTATCACTGAGAGATTTCCTAGCTCAAAAGACATTTCGATTGACGGCATCTCAAGGTTCTAGATGCTATCCTACCGCACTCAAAAAGGCGCTGTATATAGATGTCACTGCATTGATACCCGATTGTCATTACCCTGTCACGCAGCCCCTAGTTAGCCGCTTTACAGTGGGGTCATTAGCTCAAACAGATGATTCGCAACAAAACTGAATGGCTGATATTTTTTCTTTGATCCCTTTGTCCAAAACATAGATTTGTCCAAAACATAGAAAATGAGGAATTTATCATGAAACTATCTAAAAAGCTACAGCTTGGATTCTTGCTACCCGTCGTAGCCGTTGTTGCTAGCGCATTCGGTAGCCCAGCGCAGGCCGCGATGCTCATCAGGCAAAATACACCCGCAGGTGAGATGACGGAGATGACGCCTGCTGTCGTGCAAATCCCAACTGCGAATCAAGTTCGTAGCGCTGTTCCGGCAGCCAATCAAGCCCAGCCCATGCAAACGTCGCAGGCACGGAGTCTTTTACGAGAGCCGGGGGAGAATTACATTGGCGTAGGCGGCAGCAATGACGGCTTTGTGGTCAACGGCAAGTACGCCCTTAATAGCCATGTTTCGCTACGCCCTGAGTATCTCAGCAATGTTGCCAACGATAGTGGTCAAGATGGAACGGCGGTTCTAGCACCCGTTACCTATGACTTTGGCTCACCCGCGCAAAGGCTGCATCCCTTTGTAGGCGCTGGCCCAGGCATTACGACCGGGGGCGATCGCACCAACCTACAGCTAGCCACAACAGCAGGCGCTGACTACAGAATTGGCAAGCACTATACCGCTGATGCCGCCGTAAACTATCTACCGTTCGACAACGCCGACAATACCGACTTTGCAGCAGGCGTTGGCTACAATTTCTAGCTGTTGCACTTTTAATCTAAGTACTAGGTTAAAGACGCTCTAACTCAAATCTCTGTCCCACGCCCTCTGTCCCAAGCTCTCTGTCCCAAGCTCTCTGTCCCAAGCCCTCTGCCTATAGACGTTCTATAGACGTTCTATAGACATTAGAGGGCTTTTCTCTTTAATAGAAATGACAACATAAATAACAACAGAAATGATGTTAACAGATGTTGACAATTGATTTCTGCAATAGCCACCTAGCCGTCAGTGCGTCAGCCAGTCCAAACCGCTACGCTTAATAGCGATAGACAATATAGTGCAATATAGCGGTAGGCGACCTCGAACGACTCACCCAAGAGACGTGCTCATTCTCAAAGAGAGTTCTCGATACCCTAAAAGGCCAACGGCAAGGCCAAACGGCAACAGGTAGTAAATCACCCGGTAAGCCAGCAGCGAGGCAATAACCGCTTCACCCGGCACTGTGCCCGCCAGCAGTAAAACAATGACCGTTTCAAAAACACCCGCCCCACCCGGCACATTGCTAAGCACGCCAGCCGTCATCGCTAGCAAATAGATGTTTAAAAAGCTAATGTATGAGATATCTTTCATCGGCAACAGCGCATAGAGCACGGCTGCGGCCATTCCCCAATCTAGGCTAGACAAAACCGTTTGAGCCAGGGTAACAGAAAGGCTGGGAAATTGAAGCCGATGCTTTCCTAGCTGTATGGATTGTCGAAGCGTTGCACTACAGAGCAAATAGCCACCGATGAGCGTTAAAAAGAGCCCGCCTAAAGGGCGAGCCGTCGCAAACGGAAAATGAAGATCTGGTGGAATGGCCAGCGGCGCTAAGAGAAAATCTATGCCGCCCAAGACAAAGAGACCAAGCCAAAAGGTAAAGCTAGAAAACGCGATGACTTCGGCGGTGGTCAGCGCAGAAATGCCCCAGGCCGAATACAGACGATAGCGAACAGCCCCTCCGGTGAGCATGGCAAAGCCGATGGTATTACTCAAAGCCGTGCTAATGAAGTTGGCAGCTGCCGTTCGCCGATAGCTAAGGGGCTGACACAAATACCGCAGCGCCTGAGCGTCATAGCCCGTCATTGCGACGTAGCCCAGCAGGGTAAACACAAGCGATATGGCAATCTGAACGTTTGAGATATTGCTAAAGCTGCGCTGAATATCGGCTAGGCGATAGTCCTGCATCTGGTCGTGAAGGACACTAAAAGAGGCAATGAGTAGAAAAGCTGCGATCGCCAAACCGAGAAAGGGACTTATTTTTTTCTTCATATCGTTTCTTCATATCGTTTAGCAAGGGCTAGAAACAGACTGGCTCAATTGTCTTTACTCAACTCTCTTTAATGGCTGCCAGGAACTGGCTTGGTCTTTCCTTTTCCTAAAAGAAACACCAGCGGCAGCGTGGCAATAAAGATCCAGCCTACAATCCGAAACATATCCTCGAAAGCAAGCAGCGTCGCCTGCAAGCTCACAGTTTGATCGAGTAGGGCTAGCGCCTGCTGATGCGCAGTAGCAGGATCTGCGCCTTGGCCTTGCATAGCGGCAGTAAGCGCTTGCAGCCGCTGCTGAGTTTGCGAATTGTACAGGCTGATGCCATCGGAGAGAATAGCCCGGTGAAAGGTTTCGCGGCGATCGAGAATGGTGGAAAGAGCGGCAATGCCGATGCTGCCACCGAGCTGCCGAGTGAGGTTGTAAAAGCCTGTACCGGCGGGAATATCTCGCCTGGGCAGCGGGCTGATGGTAGCCAGGGTGAGCGGAAGAAACATCAAGACAATGCCCGCACCACGTACCACTAAAGGCCAAAACATCGTCTCTGCGCTGGTGCCCGGATTGAGCGTAGCTAGGTTGAACATCACCAGGGCCGTCATCACGCTGCCAATGACAATCATCAGGCGAGCGTCTATTTTGCTGGTGAATCGGCCCATGGTGAGCATGGTAATGGCAGAGGCCAAAGCACCTGGCAATAGCAGCAGCCCTGTTTGCATTGCGGTGTATTGCAAAACGCTTTGCGCATAGATAGGAATGACAAATAGAGTGCCGTACAGCCCCACGCCGACAATCATAGAAAAAACACTGCCCGCTGCCAGCGAGCGGTAGCGCAGCACGCGCAGATCAACAGCCGGATAGCGAATGCGCAGCTCTTGCCAGACAAATAGAACAAAACCACCGGCAGCAGCGATCGCCATCCAGACAATAAACGGCGACTGAAACCAGGAATCACTTTCACCTTCTTCTAAAAAGATTTGAAAGCTCCCCAGCGCCAGCGCCAAAAAGCCAATGCCCCACCAGTCTACTTTCGGCACAGTCACCGGCTGCGTAGTATCGTCAGGATGCAAAAACACTATCGCCATTAGCACCGCTACAATGCCCACAGGCAAGTTGATAAAGAAGATCCAGCGCCAGCCCAGCGTATCGGTCAGATAGCCGCCCAGCGTGGGGCCAATCGCAGGCCCGGAGATCATGCTGACGCCAAAGAGCGCCTGCGCCAAGCCCTGTTCGGCGGGCGAAAAAGTCTCGAATAGAATAGATTGACCTTTGGCCAACAGGCCCCCACCGAGCAGCCCTTGAATAATTCGCGCGGCGATTAACAGCTCCAAATTAGGCGCAATGCCACAGGCGATAGAAGCAAGGGTAAAGCCCGCCAAGGAAAAGACAAAGTAGCGCTTTTTGCCAAAGCGATCGCCCAGCCAAGCCGTCAGCGGAATCATAATCACATTGGCGATCGCATAGCCTGTCACCACCCAGCCAATTTGGCTAATCGTAGCGCCAAAGCTAGACTGCATAGAGGTAAGCGCGACGTTGACAATGCTGCTGTCCAAAACTTCTAAAAGCGCGCCAAAAGAGGCTGTGAAGGCGATAATCCATTTAAGCTGGCCCCGCCGTTGGAAACCCGCTCTAAAAGAATTTGTCCGCTGTGATGCTGTTGCCGTCATAGTTGAGCTGGGGTGTTGTTGTTGTTGGAGTCAAGGGTTGTTGGAGTCAAGGGTTGTTTGAGTCAAAGTTAGCGCTAGCATTGTCAGCAGTATCGACCGCGACGGTGGCCGACAGGCCAGGGCTCAACCGAGAAAGATTGCCTTTAACGCTGTTGGGATCAAGCGTGATTTTGATTGGGATGCGCTGAACGACTTTGGTAAAGTTGCCAGTAGCGTTGTCTGGCGGCAAAAGCGAGAACTGCGAGCCAGAGGCAGGCGAGACGCTTTGCACTTTGCCAGTGAGCGTGTCGCTACCAAGCGCGTCTATATTCACTGTGACCGGATAGCCGGGGCGAATGTTGGCAATTTGAGTTTCTTTAAAGTTGGCGACAACCCAAAAGTCTTGGCCCACTACGGCCATCAGCGGCTGGCCAACTTGAACCTGATCGCCCGGTTCAACAGACTTGTTGCCAATAACGCCCGCAGCAGGCGCTTTGATTTGGGTGTAGCTGAGCTGAAGCTGTGCGGCCTGTAGACTGGCGGCGGCCTGTTTGATTTGGCTTTGGGCGGCGGCATACTGACTGCTGTTGACATCGGTTTGCAGTCCGGCGGCGTTGGCCTGCTGTAAGCTGCCCTGGCTAGTGGTCAGTGCAGACTGCGCTTTGGTGATGTTGGCCTGCGCCTGGGTCACTTGGGCCTGTGCCTGTAAAACCTGCTGCTGCGCTTGGGCCTGCTGGGCCTGGGCCACTTCGTAAGCCTGTGTCTTACTATCGCGCTCTTCTGCTGAAACCGCGCCTTGGGCAAACAGATCTTGGTATCGGGCAGCTTCGGTCTGGGTTTCTTGCAAGGTGGCACCAGCTGACTTCAGTCCGGCTTGGGCGACGGGCACACCTGCTTCGGCGCTTTTGAGAGCGGCCTGGGCGTCGGCAATGCCCGCACTCGCACCCGCTATGCCACCCTCGGCGCTGGTGGTTTGGGCGCTGGCGTTGGCACTGGCCTGCGCAATGCCAATTTGGGCGGCGTTAGCCTGCTGCTCGGCGGTGGTTAGCGCCGCCTGGGCCTGATCGACAGCGGTTTGAAACGATTGCGGATCGAGCTGTACTAGCAGCTGCCCAGCGGTGACGGTTTCGTTGTCGGTGATGGCGATGTCTTTGACGGTGCCAGCGACCTTGCTAGCTATTTCGTAAACATGGCCTTGAAGCTGCGCGTCGTCGGTGCTTTCGTGGGTGGAGGTGTAGTGCCACCAGCGCAGGCCAAAGATGCCGCCCAGGGTAAGGGCGATCGCAAGTCCAATCAAAACAAGCAGTGGCGGTCGTTTTTTGGTTTTGACGGCTGGATCAACTAGTTCTGCTTCTGTTGGTTCGACTGATTCGGCTAAGTCCGTTGGATCTGTTGCTTTTTCCGGATGCTTTTTAGCCGTTGGCAGCCTGTCTACCGACATTGCTGCCATTGGGTCAGACGCTTCGCCACTTTCTTCAGGTAAATGCACGGGTGAATGGACTGGACTAGACTTGCGTATGGGCACGGTTGAGACCTCAAAAGGAAGTGGTAAGAGCGGTAAAAGAGTGATACTTGAGAAGCAAAAACAGAAAAAGAAGTGCTTAGTAAGCGTGTTTAGTTCGCATGCGTAATATTGGCTGTAGGCGTTAGCAGGGCCAAATATTAGCGAGAATTAGCAAGGAGGTAGGCTGCGTGCTAGATCGAGCTTGTATTTCAAACTTGCTTTTCGAGCTTGTTTTTCGAGCTTGCTTTTTGAACTTATTTATAGAGGGCTATCTAAATTTGCGATCGCCCGGTCGATGAAGTGAGAGAACTGCTGTTGCTCTGCGGCTGAAAAGCCTTTTAGCATTTGGTCTCGAATATCTGTTGCGACCGGAGGTAGCTCTTTTTCGAGCGCTCTACCGGCGTCGGTTAGCCAAATTCGCCAGATACGACGATCCACGGGATCTTGTGCTCTATGCAGCAGCGATCTGGCCTCCATACGACTGATCACGCCCGTCATAGTGCCGCCCACTTGCTGCAAACGGCCAGAGACCTCTGAGGTGGCCATGCCGTCTTGCTCCCACAGGCAGCAAAGCACCACCCAGTGAAACGGCGTCAGGCCGTAGGGTTCTAGCCTGTGCTGAAGCTGCCGCCCCGACATTTGAGAAAGTAGACGAGTGCGATAGCCCAGGCTGTAGGGCGCGCGCACCTGCTGCCAGCCCCGCAAAAAGTCAGAAGACGTTGTTGGAAATGTTGCTTTGGGGCTTTTACTACGCATACTAAGCATTTTTCTAATTAATTCACACAGCAGGGTCTTTTCACCTGTTTTTTTTGTCAACGCTTTTTATTTTAGATAGGCGCAATGTCTAAAAGGTGTCTTAGCAGTGACAGATATGTGTCACAGATATGTGTCACAGATGTATGTCGTCGTGAGCTGCTCCGATAGGCGTATTTCATACAGACTCGGTGTACGATAGACCCGATGACGGCTGTCCTCAAGAGACTGTTATACACTGTCTCTACTTAGGGCCTTTATTTAGGAAAGATGGCACGCTACAAGAAGAGAACTTGGAGAGCACTTAAGGAGAGAGAGCACTTGGAAACTTGGCCATCTAATTTAGCGCTCGTCACGCCCTTGGCAATAGCACTCGGGGCGATTTTGGGCGCACTTAGTCGCTACTATCTCATTGGCCTGATTAGCCGATGGCTTGGGTCGCGCTTTCCCTACGGCACCTTAGCCATTAATCTATTGGGCACGTTCCTAATGGGATGGTTTACCGCATTGGGACTGGCCCATGTGACTTCGCCGGGAATGCAAACGCTGCTGACCACTGGCTTTGTGGGTTCGTATACAACCTTTTCAACCTACGCGCTCAATACGGCTAGCCTGGCGCGATCGCACGGGCAGGCGATCGCATTTGCCTACTGGGCCGGTAGCGCTATTGGCGGTGGACTCTGCCTCGCGGCTGGGCTGATTGTAGGCCAGAAGCTAACATGAAAGACTTTTTTAGAACGGGTAGGTGGCGAGTGCCGATGGGGATCAGTCTAGGTGCGATCGCGGGCGCTTTGGGTCGGTATTATGTTGCGATCGCCGTCAATGACCTGTGCGGCCACTGGCTGGCAAACCCAGGCGGTGATGCTTTTCCGCTAGGAACGATGGTTGTGAACCTAACAGGCGCTTTCGGCTTAGGCTTTTTTGTCACCTGGACACTCAGCAAAACTCAGATATCGACTGAGCTAGAGCAGACTATCGTCGTCGGCTTTTTTGGGGCATACACCACCTTTTCTACCTACGAGCTAGAAACTGAAACGCTGCTGGCAGACCATGCCTGGCTGTTGATGGCAATATATTGGGGAGGCACGGCGATTTTGGGCGTGCTGTGTTTAGAGGCAGGCAGCTTTTTCGCCAGAAAAGTCTCCTAATAGTTTCGAGTCGCTGTTTTAGGTCGCTGTTTCGAGCCGCTACAGATAAATCGTATCGGTCTAAATCGTATCGGTCTAAATCGTATCAGTCGCAAGTCTTCAACACTACGCATCGGTATACAGCTTGCAAAAAATAACTTGCAGCAAATTGGCATTAGTTTGAACAGTTTAAGACCGGGTAGCTACGGAAACTGAAGGGAATAGTAAAAAAAGCTAAAAAAAAGGCAGACCGTTTCAGATCTGCCTTCAAGGAGCGTTGATTCCTGCGAGTTTTTTTTCAGTCAGGTAGACATTAAGCCTCAGACATTATCAGACATTAAAGCTTAGACATCTTAGCAACTGGTTGCCGGTAATAGTCTTTTTTAGAAGGACGGTAGCCTTCACCACTGTAGGGCTGTGTGCCAACCGCAGGCGGGGGAGAGTCGTGACCGGGGCTAAAGATCTCTAGCGCGCCCTCAGCCAGGTAGCCAATTGTCTCAGCAAGTCCTTTGAGAAGTTTCATCGCAATAGTCTCTTTGAAAGGATGAAGTCACTATAGCGGCTAGCTATAGGCGATTGGGTGTCCGTTCAATCTCTAAAATATTTCAATCTTGTGACACAGACCGCAAGCCTGTGAATGCAGCACCTTTAATGCAGTATCGTTAGGATAGAGAACGTTAGCTGTCTAGTCGGGTTTTAGAGCGCTGATGAACAAGCAGATACTAATCGTTGAAGACGAGGCTGAAATCGCCTACTTTGTTCAGCAGCTACTCGAAAAAGAAGGGTTTACCTGTCATCACTGTGACGATGGGGCGCGGGCTATGGCCGATTTTGAGAGCTGCCAGCCCGATCTGGTGATTTTAGACTGGATGCTGCCCGGTGGGTTAGATGGGCTAGAGATTTGCACCCGCATTCGTCAGCACCCATCCCATCCCAATCCCTATATTCTGATGCTGACCGCAAAAGGAGAAGAACTCGATCAGGTCATCGGCCTATCAACAGGGGCTGACGACTATCTGGTAAAGCCCTTCAGCCCGCCTCAGCTAGTCGCTAGGGTGAGGGCACTGCTGCGCCGCCGCCTCAGAGAGGCCGAGAAAGAAGAGATTTATCAAACCGCACACTTTACCCTTAATGTAGAGCAGCACACGGTTGTCAGACAGTTAGACGGGCAGCCCCCCGAAAAGCTTTCACTAGCAGCGCTTGACTTCAAGCTGTTGACGGCGTTTTTGAGCCATCCGGGTAGGGCCTGGACGCGCAACCAGCTTATTGAAAATCTGTGGGGAGATGATTTTTTTGGGGATGATCGGGTGGTGGATACTCAAATTGCCAGACTCCGTAAAAAGATAGAGCCTAATCCGGCCAAACCTGCGTTTGTGAAAACGGTGATGGGTGTGGGCTATAAGTTTGAAGATGTATGAGTTTGAAGATGTATGAGTTTGAAGATGTATAAATTCAAAGATAGCTATGCCTAGACTCACCTTACATCATCGGCTATTTTTCTCTCACATTATGGCGGTAATGTTAGGACTGCTTGGGGTTTCAGCAGCAAGCCATCTGTCTTCTCAACATCTGTTCTCGCTGCATTTAGACGATTTAGAAAATAGCGGAACTTTGTTGCGCTCGGCTAGGGCCGATATTATGCAAGGATTTGCCTGGACCTGGAGCTACAGCACCCTGCTGTCGATAGGCTTGGGGGCGATCGCAGCCGCGCTGTTTAGCTATTGGATTGCCTATCGCATTAACAATTCTCTACTAGAAATAGAGCAAGTTGCCTATCAAATAGCTCATGGTAACTTGCAAGAAAAAGTGCCTATAAGCCCTATTCCAGAGCTGGCCAGGCTAGGCAGAAGCTTGAGACAGATGGTGGCGGCGCTTAGCAATGCCGAGCAGCGTCGCCGCGAGATGGTGAGCGATTTGTCTCATGAGCTGCGCACGCCGCTGACGGTAATTCGCGGCTATTTAGAAGAAATGGAAAGCGATCGCATGCAGCTTACCCCAGACGTTCGCAGACGGCTAGTAGGCGAAACCAGGCGATTAGAGCGACTAGTCAACAATCTTCAAGAGCTGTCCAAAGCAGAGTCAGGCAGCTTGCCGCTACGGCTTCAGGCAATTAACCTATCACCAGTGCTAGAGACGCTAGTAGAACAGTTTAGCCCTCAGCTCATGGAAGATGGGCCAACGCTAAAAACGCAGGTGCAGCCGAATTTGCCGCAGGCTTGGGCAGATAGCGATCGCACAGAGCAAATCTTGATCAATCTTTTGGGTAACGCCATTCGCCATACCGAGCGCGGCAGCATTACCCTCAAAGCCTGGAGCGATAAGGACGCTTCAGACATCGAGCGGGTGTGGATAGGCGTTAGCGACACGGGTATTGGCCTTTCAGCCAGCGAGCTACCCTACGTGTTTGATCGGTTTTGGCGCTCGGCAATGTCGCGGCAGCAAAACAGCAGCGGCACCGGCATCGGCCTCACCATCACTCGCCAGCTTGTAGAGCTTCAGGGCGGCCAAATTTTCGCACAGAGCCAGCCAGGCGTAGGGACTACCTTTAAGTTCTGGCTACCGACAGCCCACTAAGGCGCAAAAATCTACACCAACAGCGCCGCATATCCGCCAAACTATTTCTTAGATCAAGCCCATCAGCCCCAAAGCCTTTAAGATCCCAAAGCCTTCAAAATGACACAGGTTGCTCACGTTTTAGAAACAGCTTGGCAATCTTGGCTCACTATACTGAGATGAATTTGAGACATAAATTTAGGAGACTAGCTCAAGAACTCAACCTCAAGAATTCAACCTCAAGAACTTAACCTCAAGAACTTGACCTCAAGAACTCAACCTCAAGAATTTAACTTCAAGAATTTAACCTTAAGAGTTCAACACCAAGAACCGATTCAAGGCACCCACCATAGGCATCGTTCAATGGTTATAGATTTTTTACTGACGCTGCTGGTGTCTGGTGTTTTGCTGGTAGCCGCTATCAAATTAATTACCTATTTATTTCCTCGCTCAGCTTGCAAATCGACAAAACCACCTCAAAGGCGGCTCAAATAAACAGCCGCAAACTAAATGCAGCCGCCTGGGCCTACATAGGCCTTCAATCCTAACGGATTTCTTCCGAGGGCTGGGTGTTTTGCCGCGTCACCTCGTGTCCGGCAAAGAGAATAATTCCGACGAAAAGTGGCACAAAGTAGTAAATGGCTCGGTATGCCAGCAGCGTGCCTAACAGCGTGTCGGTGGTAATCGTTGAGGAGAGCATTAGCATCAGCACCGTCTCAAAGACGCCGAGTCCGCCTGGAACATTGCTGATAATGCCAGCGAGCTGCGCTAACAAGAAAATGCCTAAGAAGCCCCAAAATGAAAGCGCAGCGGTGGTGGGCAACAGTACATAGAGAACAGCCGCCGCGGAAACCCAGTCTAAAGCGGTGGCGGCAACCTGCGCGAGGGCAAGCGGTAGCGGCAGATGCGGCAGTGTCCACTGCTTTATGCGCAGAGATTGCCGACCGATGGCACTCCAGATCAAGTAGGCTGCGATCGCAACTAAAAAGCCATACCCCACCGGATGAATCGACTCAAACGGGAGTCGCAACAGCTTGGGTACAGTCAGCGGCTCTACCGCAAAGGTAACGCCCCCAACGGCAAACAGCCCAATCCAAAAACTGATATTGCAGAAGGTGATAATTTGCGCGATTTTTCCCGCAGAGAATCCCCAGGCATTATAAAAACGATAGCGAATGGCGCTGCCGCTGAGCAGGGCCAAACCAATGCTGTTGCTGATGGCATAGCTAATCACCGAAACCAATGCCACCTTTGGGTATGGCAACTGCTGACGAACATAGCGCGTGGCTAGCAGGTCATAGCCGGTAAGAAACAGGTAGTTTAAAGCGCTCAGCCCCAGTGCAAAAAGCAGCGCCCTAGTAGAAATACCCTGCAAGCTGTTGAAAATAGCTTGAGGCTTATATTTGCTTAGCTCCTGGCTAATCGCCCAGATAGAAAGCCCAAATAGCCCAAGACTCACCGCGATTGGAATATATTTTGAGATTTTCTTGAAGGCATTTGAGATCGCTGTGCTGAGAAACTGTGCGCCAAAGTATTCACCGAGCTGATCGTCTGAATCGGCTCTGACTAGGGCAACGGCCACATCTGGCAACGCTGTCAGCCGGAGATAAACAATGTAGCGAGATTCCCAGTGGGGATGAAATTTGTCTTTGTAAGAGCGCAATCCTTGAAAGTTGTAGAACTGGTTGAGATGCTCGTAGAGATAGTTCATGCCCTTTTCCATGCGGGTCGAATCGTCTGTTTCTCCGACTCCCGAAAGCGCAGCTAAGCCGAGGTTAAAGCCTTTAAAGCCTCGGCCTTTAAAATGCTGAAATAAAGAAACAAACAGAAAGTCCATTGTTCCGCGTTCTATCTCTGCCTGATGGCGCATGAGATCGATAGTGGCTTCTGGATTTTGATACTCTGGAATGATATTGGCAAAGGCAACTGGCCGACCTTCTTTATTTTGAACAACGGCAATTTCGCACTCTCTTAGGTAGTCATCGTCGAACCAGCCTAGAGAAAACTTCTTCTCGGCACCTTCCATATGAGCCAGCCACTGGTCGCTAATGGCCCGTAGTTCTCGAAGTAAGTCGGCTGAAATGGGCGGCGAGTAAAACTGTACGCTATAGCCTAGCTTGCCGAACTTGTTCATTGAGGTGCGTAAGTTTTTGCCTGCCTTGCCTTCTAGGGTAAAGGTGGTGAGATCGACAATGGCTTCTTCTCCAATCTTGAGGGTCTGAAAGCCGAGATTTTGATAGACTTCTAGTTCTTCTGGGAGGGTTTGATAGAAGGCGGGTTGCCAGTCGTTGCGATCGCAAAACGTTTGAAACCCCGATATCGCCTCGGCCATATCTGCTTTAGGCCCAATTGGGTCGCCAAGTGCGATCGCCCCTCTGCCCTTGGGCACATAGGCAATGACCGTCTGCCCCGAAGGACTAAAGTAATAGGACTTATCGTCTAGCAGCGCAAACCGAGCCAGCGAAGAATGCCCGTATTGTTCTACAATTTTCTGCGCGCGATCGCGTTCCTCGTCAGGGGCTGCCGTGCGAAAAACAACTGGACGCAGCAGCATCCAAAGCGCATATAGCGTGGTGGTAATGCCCACGGTGTAAATAGAATCTACAAAAAATCGTCCGAAGCGATGGGTGGGCACAAAGCCAGCAGCGTCAGCGGTAAAAAACATCGCGAGCGTTTGGGTTGCCGCTCCGGCCAAAGTGAAAGTGACCCCACCGTGACTATCAAACAGATAAAAGCCGAGGGTGCCGTAGGCCAAGGTAAATAGCAGCGCGCCGATGAGTACCCGTACGCCCTGAATTACAGAAGGCCGATCTGACTGGGCGGTATAGACCTTGCGCATGAGCAACAGCTGGGTGAGCAACCCCGCCGAGAGTAGGCCCTCTTCGTAGTCCAATCCTTTGATTAAGTTACTGATAATTGAAACGACCAGCAAAATAACCACCATCAGCCAGGCCAGGCGCTTGCGACGCAGCAGATTGGCCGCCAGGGTCAGCAGCAAAAAGCCAGAGAGGGCCGTAAATAAATGGCCGCTAGCACGGGCCTCAAACGGAAGCAGATCTCTTAGCCACTCAATGCGGCCCGGTAGTCCGGGCGCGACCGCTGAGACTAGGTTAACAATGCCGACTATTCCGGTCAAAAGCGATGCGCTCCAGATGCCAACTGTTCTAGCTTTGGGCGTTCGACGGTTCATGTGTTTTAAAGTTGATTTTTAGGCGTCATACTTAAAAAGTAAAGCATACGCCTATGTTTGTTGATTACATTGATATATAGCAAATACGTGACAAAAAAGCTGAAAATATTTTTAGTACGCTTTTTAATATGCTTTTCAATGCGCTGACTTCTTGCCGAGTTCTTGACAGTTGTTGTTAATAGTGTTGAGTTAGATAAGTGGCAGTGCCAGGGATATGTGCAATGGCTGTAGAAACATTCGCATCAGCGCCAGAGCCGGAATCAGCGCCAGAGCTAGCATCAGCGCCAGAGCCGGAATCAGCGCCAGGGCCAGCATCAGCGCCAGGGCCAGCATCAAAGTCGAGAACAGCACCTCTAGATCGTCAGTTCATTCATCTTAGACAAGGGGTCACGCTGGCAGTCTCTCACACAGCGCCAGCGTCCACAGTCTGCCCCACAAGCTGGCAAAGCGCCAGCCCACAACCACCAACGCCGCCGCTGGTGTTCTTGCATGGCGGATTGGGCAATCGCTACAACTGGCGCGTTCAGTACGAATTTACGCAGGCGCAGGGCTGGGAGGCCCTGAACTATGATTTGGCGGGTCACGGTGAATCTTCTCACTATCAGCGCTATTCTATTGGCCGACATCAGCGAGATTTAACCCGGCTGCTCCAGCACTTTCATATCACCTCACCCATTCTGTGCTGCCACAGCTACGGCGTCCCAATTGGGCTAGAGTGGGCGCAGCGGCATCAGGCGGCAGGGCTAGTGCTGGTTGCAGGCGGTACGCACGACCTAGCGCCCTGGTGGGAAATTCCGCTGATGAAGGGATTGGAATGGGGCGGACGGCATTTGTTTCACTGGGAGTGGCTGCAAAGGCAAACTAAAACGCTCTCTAGCCGCGTTGAGCACGAAGTGATTGATCGCTTTTTAGAAGAGTCGCCTGTCCCTACAGCGGCTGAGCCCTACGGGGCACTCTCAATATTTTGGGGCTACAACTATTTTGAGCGGCGGCGCTTCAAAAAGATTAAGGTGCCGGTGCTAGTGATTAGCGGTGGCCAAGATTCAATGTTTAGCCAGGAAATGGGTGAAGCACTAGCGGCGATCTTTCCTCGTGGTGAACACCTGCACTTGCCCAAGGCGGGGCATTTGATGATTGCAGAGTATCCAGAGATTGTGAACAGTGCGATCGCTGATTTTGTTGAAAAAATAGCCGCCAGTCAGTAAGCTGTGCCCTAGCCGATAGGAATTAGCCAGTCGCCTGAGCCAGTCGCCATAGGAGATCGCCTGAAGCGAGACATGTCTCGCCTCCGTAAATGTTTAACCGTAAATGTTTAACCGTACCAGCCCTGGCCTTTCCCGAAATACTTTTGTCAGGGCTACGCAAAGTTGCTACTGACTAACCTGCACCACCAGCTTGCCAAAGTTCTCGCCCTGTAGCTGACCAATAAAGGCTTCAGGCGCATTCTCTAACCCCTGAACAACATCTTCCTTATACTGCAGCTGACCGGCTTTAATCCACTGCGAAACCTCCTTCAAAAAAGTCTCGTACTGGGCCGAATAGTCGCCTACTAAAAAGCCCTTAATGAGCGCTCGCTTAATCAACAGCGGCATCAAATTTGGCCCAGGCGGCATTTCAGTCGCATTGTACTGCGAGATTAAGCCCACTAATGGAATGCGCGCACCCAAGTTAATTAACTGTAGAACAGCTTCTAATATGGGCCCGGCAGTGTTGTCGTAATACACATCTATGCCCTCGGGGCAGGCGGCTTTAAGCGCGGCGGGTAGACTATCTGTTTTTCGGTTAATCGCTTCGTCATAGCCCAGCGACTTTACGATGTAATCGCACTTTTCATCGCTGCCGACAATGCCCACGGCCCGAGCGCCCTTGAGCTTGGCAATTTGCCCTACGACCGAGCCAACCGCCCCAGAAGCCGCTGAAACTACAACTGTTTCGCCAGGTTTGGGCTGGCCGATGTCTAACAGGGCGCAGTAGGCCGTTTGTCCGGGCATCCCAAGAATGCCTAAGTAGTACGAGAGTGGAATCGACGAGTCGGGTGTGATTTTGCGAGCTGTTTTTGCCGGGGCGATCGCATAGGTTTGCCAGCCGCCATAGCTCAAAACAAAATCTCCTTTGGCAAAATCAGGATGATTCGACTGTTCTACCTGGCCTACCGTTGCGCCCACCATTACCGCGCCCAGCTCAATCGGATCGGCATAGGAGTCGCGATCGCTCATTCGACCTCGCATATAAGGATCTAATGAGAGATACTTTGTTTGAACCAACAGCTCATTCTCTCCGGGTGAAGGCACCTCACTTTCAACTATCTCAAAGTCACTCGCTTCAGGCGCGCCCTGAGGACGGCTCTTGAGTAATACCTGCAAATTCTTTAAAGTTCTCATAGGGCTTACTCCAGTTGTTAGAAAAAATATTAGAGGACGAGTTAACCGCCAATTATGCTGACCAGCACACCTGCTACAAATTGGCTCCCTTTAAGCGACGGCTTTCAAAAGGAGCTTTTGATTAAAAATTTCGTTGGGCGCAAGGTATTTTTTGGCTTGTTAGCAACTTTTTGATTGGGCGTATGCGCTTCCTATAGCGTTGATTTATTTGTTAATAGTAAGTGCCTTTCTGAGTATAAAACTCTACCCAAAGAGGCGTGACAGAAATCAATTTAGTAATGTCGATATGTCAACAGCGCAGCACCTAAATAAACATGCTATGTTTCGCCTTATCAACATCAAAAGTGTCTATCTATACTCAAACTATTGGCCTATGTCTTCTACGCTATCGAACTCAAACAGCGCTTCTCCTAGTTCCTCTAGCGCTTCTACTGATAAAGGCAACAGTAAGCCTGAGACAGGTTTTTTAGAACAGACTGACTCAATGTTATTCAATATTACTCAATGTCTTTGAGCCAGTCATATTTGCCAAAGCGTGCCCGTTTCTGCCTTTACAAAGATTTTACGGGGTTTTGACGAGCAAATTGATCGAGAAAACCTACGCCGGAACAGCCTGGGCTTTTTTGAGTGCGGCTTTCAGGTCATCTTCATCAGTTTGAGAAAGTGAGGTTCTCAGCACCCTGCCGTTAAACGGCTTTAGCTCAGCAATCACCTTGTCAGGAGTCGCCTTGCGCACCAGCACAAACAAAGCAGACGTTTTAGGCTCCAGCGTCTGGCCCAAATCTTTAATAAAGTCATCATTGATGCCAATATCGGTCAACGAGCCGCTTAGCGCTCCGGTGGCTACGCCTGCGGCAACCCCTAGCAATGGATGCAAAAAAAGCAGGCCGACAAGCAGGCCCCAAAAGCTGCCGCTAGAAGCTCCAGCAGCCACCAAGTTATAGACTTGCTTAACCTTGATCTTGCCCTTTTCGTCCTTAATCACAATGGCCGCGTCTTCTAAATCGACCAAATGCTCTTTTTGAAACTTAGCAAGCTTTTCTAAGACCTCATCAGCCTTAGACTCATTATCAAAACCAACAACAATTAAATCACTCATCGTTATTCTCCTACAGTAAAACTGCACTTAAAAATCTGAAATTGGTTGAGCGCTGCACTGTTGAGCACTGCACTGTTGAGCGCTGCACTATCGCCGACTTTGAACAAGGTTGAACACAAAGGATAATAAAACGGTTAGCAGCAAGCTACCTATAATTGAGATATGTAGCTGAAAAACTGCGTTGAGCGCTATCAACACTAATACAAAGACGCCCAACTGCCAAAGAAGGTTGGTTTTCATCGATTTTTACACGTTTTTTTTAACACGTTGTAGTCAGACCTTGCACTTTTCGAGTCAGCTCGTTCCACAGGCTTATATCCAGCTTTTGCGCCTATGAAAGCAGTGCGCTATCACACTGGTTTTTCTCCAAACTCTGTGAATACGAGCCTTGCGGCTCAAGCACTTTCTTATCGTAAAAGACTTTCATTTCACGGCAATGACAGAGCAGTGTCTAAACCGTATCAGTTTTTATAGAGACTCATTTTTACCTTTCTTCAGCGTCAAGCGCGGTGTCTGACTTACTTTGCTGAAAGCGTAAAAGCGTTATACAGGTAAACAGCCAAAGAAAGCCAATAACGTAGCCACCGATAATATCTGTGGGCCAATGGACGCCTAGGTATAGCCGACTCAGGCCGATGGCGATAATTAGCGCGATCGCACCCGCATAAATCGGTCTGAGATAGGTTGGGAAAAAGCTCGATAGCAAATAGGCCAAAAAGCCGTAAAGCACCATAGAACCGAGCGCATGACCACTAGGATAGCTGTAGGTGGTTTCTGTAATCAGCTGCGGCCAAAGCTGCGGCCTAGGCTTACTAAAAGCGAGCTTTAGCCCCGCGCTCAGCACCGCACCGCCAAAAGCATCAAGCGCAAAAAACTTAGCCTCTAGCCGATGTTTGCGCCACCACAGCCACACAAAAACCGTCAGCGTAATCGGTACAACAACCTTTGGATTGCCCATCTGCGTAATGCCAAGCACAACCCGATCTAGCACGGGGTTTGTAAACTGATGGATCCACAGTAAGATGCTTTTGTCGAACGCAAAGGCTTCCCTCTCTAAAACATTGTCAGATAGCTTTGCCAGCAGATAGGTCAGCAGAAAACAAACCGCCAGCCAGAACAAACCAACTGTTGCAATAAAGGGTTCAACTTTAGGATATATCCGCTTTCGCCACTGTCTATAGAGCTGGCGATAGATCTGACGAAACAGTTTTTGCATAGGAAAAGAAAGCGATAGTACAGTTACTGTTATAAGCTGACATCTTTTTACCACACAAAACAAGGTTCAAAACGAGGTTGACGTCTAAGCTATTGACATAAACACTTAAGCGTGAGCAAGCAATTTAGCCATCTTCCCGAGTTCTTGACAATTCGTCTGTAACATAGATAAGACTTGTAGAGAGATTTGTTTTGAAGCGCCGAGTAATTATTGCAGCCGGAGTAGGAAGTTTTGCGGCCATTATTGGCAAGCACGTTAGCGAGCACATTGGGGGGCAATCTCTACCTTATTTTGCCCAGTCGCCCTTGCAGAATAATGCTGCTTGCGCCAGCGAACCGCTAGATGAAGGCAATTTCACTGAAGAAAATGCCTCAGATAGTGCTTTTTCTCGCTTTGCCGCTGTCGGCGATGTCGGGACAGGGCAATCGGCCCAGTACGAGGTTTCTAGAGCAATGCTCTCTCGCTGGTGCGCTGAACCGTTTAGGAATGTATTGCTGCTAGGTGACAACATCTACGAAAATGGTGAAATAGAAAAAGCGACGTCAGCTTTTGAGCGTCCCTATGCCCGCCTTTTAGAGAAAGGTGTCAAGTTCAATGCGGCTCTAGGCAACCACGACTTTCGTACCCGTGAAGGCAGCGATCAGGTGGCTTATGCTGGATACAACATGCCAGGGAGATATTACAGCTTTTCGCAGCAGGAAAATACACCGCGTTCGGTTCAGTTTTTTGCGTTAGATACCAATCAGTACTACCTAGATCATCATGAAAATCACAATAGCGGCAGTACCGACGGAGAAACGCTTTGGGCCCAGCAGCGGCGCTGGCTAGAAACAGAACTCAGAGAGTCTGCGGCCTCGTGGAAAGTTGTCTTTGCCCATCATCCCATTTATTCGTCAGGCCATCACGGCTCTGACGAAGGGCTAGCAAATTCTTTGGCACCGCTGTTTAAAGCATACGGCGTGCAGCTCTATATTAATGGCCACGACCACAACTACGAACGAACACAGCCCATTGATGGGACAACTTACATTACCTCTGGCAATGGTGCTAAGCTGCGTCCGACTGGGCGTGAAAGCTGGACGGCCTACGCCAGCTCTCAGCTGGGCTTTACCGCCTTTGACGTCTATGCAGATCGAATAGTTATTAAGGCAATTGATGTTGACAACAATATCTATGACGAAAGCCAGATATAGCTCGAAGACAAAATCAATCTAATGAGAAATTAAAGTCAGCTTCTAAACAAGAACCCTTATCAATATATGAAAATTCTTATTGTTGAAGATGACACGCGCATTGCCACTCCGCTGGCCAAAGATCTTAGGCATCAGCACCACAGTGTGGATGTGGCCTGTGATGGCATAGAGGGCTGGAACTATGCCCAGGCGACTGACTACGAGCTGATCTTGCTAGATTTAATGCTGCCTCGGCTAGACGGCATTAGCCTTTGTAAAAAGCTACGCTCAGCGAGCTGTCAGGCCAATATTCTCATGCTGACAGCCCGCGACACGACGAGCGACAAAGTGATTGGGCTAGATGCGGGTGCCGATGATTACCTAGTTAAACCCTTTAAGTTAGAAGAACTTGCAGCCCGCATTCGTGCCCTTCAGCGCCGCTGCCGAGAGTTTACGCCAGCAGTACTACAGCATGGCGACCTGAAGCTAGATCCGGCCAGTCAGCTAGTTATCTATTGCGAACAGCCACTGTCTCTTACGCCTAAAGAGTATCTGCTGCTGGAATACTTTATGCGCCATCCGGCCAAGGTGCTAAGCCGTTCTGCTCTGCTCGATCGGCTTTGGGAGTTTGACCAAGCGTCGGGCGAAGGCACGATTAAAACCCATCTGACCAATTTGCGTACAAAGCTAAAAGCAGCGGGCAGTCCGAAAGAGTTTATTGAAACCGTTTATGGGATGGGTTATCGGCTGATGCCCATAGCAGATGTTTAAGAGACAGATGTTTGAGAGACGGATGTTTAAGAAAATTCGCGATCGCCTACTCATCAACAGCATCATCGTATTTACGCTAGTGCTCGCTAGCTCAGCGCTAGTCGTACGGCTAGTGTTTGTGCAAAATTTGCAGCAGCAGCAAAAAGAGCAGCTGATTGTGCTGGGTCAGGGTGTTGTTGCCGAAGCCGAGCTAAAAGATGGCAAGCTGACGGTAGAAGATGAGTTTTTGGCCCAGACCCTCGTTAGCAAACAGCGCTCTTTTGAATGGTTTGACACTAAAGGCAAGTCGGTAGAGCGCATGGGCGACAGCTTTTCTAATACGCCTTTTGATCCTGAAATAGAACAAGAAATCTCAGAGCAGAACCCACCGATTCAATCGGTGACGCTGCCTATTGTAGGAGAAGAGACCAGAGCACTGATTGGCTACGTCAGAATTAGCCAGACGATGGGCGAGTTTGATGAAACCGTTTGGCTTTTAGATATTGGTTTGGGTGTTGGTGTTATGGCGGCAGTGGTTTTGAGTAGTGTGGGCATTCTTTGGCTAAACCGGCAGGCCATGCAGCCGATTGAAGAGAGCTTTGAGCGGCTTAAGCAGTTTACAGCCGATGCCTCCCACGAGCTGCGCAGCCCATTAATGGCTATTTCGAGCAATATAGAAGTTTCACTTAAATATTCGGAAGGCATGCGAGCAGACGACCGCGAAGCGATGGAAGCAGTGGCCAGCGCCGCCAATCAAATGGCCAGCCTAACAGAAGACCTGCTGCTGATAGCCAGAACAGATAAAAGCCCCAACCAGGAGCGAATACGAGTAGATTTATCAGATTTATTGACAGCCCTAGTACGGCTGTATACGCCTCAGGCCAAACAACAACAGATTGAGCTGACGGCAGCTATAGCAGCCAACCTATGGATTCGAGGCGATGCAGCGCAGTTGAGCCAGGCTTTTACTAACCTGTTGCAAAATGCTATTCGCTACACGCCTGCTGGCGGTAAGGTCAATGTGAGGGCGAGGCAAATCGGCCAGCAGGTGCAGATAAAGGTTTGCGATACGGGCGTTGGCATTGCAAAAGAAAACAAGGAGAAAGTATTTGAGCGCTTCTGGCGATCAGACAAAGCAAGAAAGTATGATAATCAGGGTTCAGGGCTAGGGCTTTCAATTACTCAGAACATTGTTTACAGTCATAATGGAGAGATTAAAGTTATGAGTGAACTCGGCGCTGGCAGCTGCTTTACCGTTGCGTTTTCGGCAGGCCGATAGAACGTTTCTTACCCAGCGGCCAAGCGTATGGTATTCGACAGCCTGATATTTGACAGCCTGATATTCGGCAGCCTGATATTCGACAGCCTTGAGCACAGTATTTTTGACTGTGCCCCAAATACTACATGGCTGCCTTAGAGATCTTTCAGCCAACGGTCAATCAGAGGTTTCTGGAGTGGCCGTTGGCTGATGCATAATCGCAACGGGTCTTAGCGATCGCACACCCAAAGCTTGCCAGCTAATGACGGTCATTCCTATAGTCCCGACCAGCACTGCCGCCAGCAGAAATCTCTTTTTCATAGCAACATCCTGTTAGTTTTTAGACGAGCGCTAAGGGATAAAATAAAGCTCAATAGCTAACGGCAAGACCCAACAGCAAGACCTGAAAATCAGAGCTGAAAATCAGAGCTGAAAGCAGTTGAACCCATGAACCCACTGAGCCGTAAATCTTTTAGCCTCATGACGACGGGCGGTTGCTGTGCTGACGAAGCCGCCGAAGATCGACCCACATAGTTCCGCCCGTTATGGCCATAAATAGCAAACCCAAAGCGTTCAAAAAGGGATAAATAATCTCCAAGTTAATCGGGCCAAAGTGCCCTTTATGAAGGGCTAGCAGCCACTCTACGCCATCGCCTTTACCCATCAGATCAAACACCTGATAGAGAGAGCCGGTGATAAGTGTCAGAATAATCGGAATGATGACGATAGGTGCGACTAGAGAGTGAAGCTTTTTGAATTTCTGGAGCTGTCGCTTGGTTGTCTGAGCCGTGGTCATGGGCTGAGTTCTCTTGATTAGTGAATGGTTTAGCGAATGATCTGGGAAATGGTTTGGTGAGTGGTCTAGTCTAGGGTGTCTAGGGTGTCTAGGGCGTCTAGTCAACAGTTGATCTAATTTGGTCTTTACGTGTAATAGAGAGATAGCTAATTAGCAGCGCAATTACGGTGAGAAAAATGATGCTGGTGCCCGTCGTGCCAAAGCCTAAGCCGCCGTTTTTAGTGGGCTGAGACAGCAAGTCACCAAAGGAAGCGCCCAGCGGACGAGTAAGAATATAGGCCATCCAAAAGGCGAGAATTTCGTTGAGGCCCGCGTAGAAGTAAGCGGCAGCGATGAGAGCGATCGCACCCCCAAACACCAGCGCTGATTGAAAGTATCCCAATCCAGACGCTTCTGCTAAAAAGTCTCCGGCGGCTGTTCCTAGCGCAAAGGTGACAAAAATCGCCGCCCAGTAAAAACGCTCTCGCTTCGCTGTTTGCACAGAGTGCATAGCTAGGGTGTGTTCGCTAGCGTACCAAGCTGCAAATACAATAGCGAGCAAAACGCTGAACCCCACGGTCGCCGTTATCAAGCTCACGCCCAGGTCATCTACCATGAGGTCTGTTATCAGCGTACCGACAATGCTCAGCAATACGACCACCGCCCAGTAGCTAAATGGAATATATCGCTTTAGCCTGAACTGATTGATCAAAACGACAATCAGAAAACCGCTCATAATCAACGAGGTGGTTAACAGTCCAAGCTTTAAATTAAAAGCTAGAAAGTCTGCGCCTGTTTCTCCCACCGTGGTTGCCATCATTTTGATGATCCAGAAATAGAGCGTAACGGCGGGCACTCTCACCAGTGCTTGCTTAACCTTGTCTGAAGCTGACAGCGAGATATCTTGCATAGAATTTTCCTTTTGAGAGTGATTTTAGATCGCGTCACGGTATCACCCAGCCGTCTTCAGGGCCTTCGTTCACTTTGCCCTCAGCTGCTTGGGCAATGCGAGCATCTTGCTTGACGACACCTAACTCGGGCAGGGCATTTGCGACTAGCAGCGGACTAGCAGCTCCCGAGACAGCCCCTAAGACAATGATCAATCCGAGCGTGAGAACAGTCTTGACTGCACTTTTCATTGCGTTTTAATGGTGCATTTTGAGCTTAGCGATATCTCTCCTATCAGCAAAAAACTTACAGAAGAGATGACTTAACTTAGTTAAAATTTAGCCGACAATAGTCAAGAACTAGTCAAGAACCGGGCAAGAACTAGTCAAGAACTGGGCAAAGCAGTGTATCTGAATGTTATTTTTATTTCTTTGTGTCTGCTGTTTTGACTCGTTGTCTCTATACAGCTAGTAAAATAGGCCCCTGGACGCTATACGCTAAGAAGGCACGTATATAAGCAAGGATATAAACAAGGAGATAGCGGGTGAAACTGATCAAATACGGATCGCAGACCGTGGTTGCGGCCCTAGCAACCGTCCTGGCTAGCACGTTGGCACCAACCTTAAAGGCGATCGCACAAACGGAAGAACTGCCTGAAGATCCGACCGATCCTTTGATTAGTCATGGGAGTGATTTAGCCATCTATGCGGGTTTGGCATTGTTGGCGTTGGCACTGGCCTTTGCGATTAAAAGCTTCAATTCCAAGCTAGAGCGGGTGCTGATCTTTGCCTTTGGGCTATCGATTATGATGATGATCGTTTTGTGGTATCTGTAGCTGTCCACGCTGTTTCTAGGATCTACAGTCTCTAGGATCTACAGTCTCTAGGATCTACAGTCTTTTATGCGCTACAGCGTACCCAGCGCCTATCGGTTAGGGCGTTGCTGTCTTTCCTGCTGCTGTTGATTGAGCGGGGCCGGTAGATGGGGTTTTAACATTAAGCCCAGGCTGATTGCCAAGGCGATCGCAACAAGACCGACCAGCACGCCAATAAAGGTTTTGGATACTGCCGGTGAGTGCGATCGCCCTTCCTCTTCAGTCTCTCCCAACGCGACTCTCGAATCTGCCAGTGGCACCCGATGCCGCTCAAAAATGTCATCCGCCAGCCACTCTGCTGTCGCCTTAAAATTATGCAGCGGTGTAGGCAGCATCTCCAAATATGTCGCATTGCGAATCAAATCACCTGCTTCCCCTTTCACCTGCACCCGATCAAACAAATTGGCCACCCCGTTATGAATACCCAGCTTCATCAAGGTGCCTCGCATATTTGCCTGCACCGGCTGAAGCGGCTCGCCTGTTTGCATCGCAAGCAGATTACGCGCAATGCCAGCGCCCTGCTGATAGGCAATTTGCGCCACGGGCGGCTGAGGATGATCTTGCACGACCGCGCAGTCTCCAGCGGCAAACACCTCTCGAAAGTGCAAAAGCTGTAAAGTGGGCGTTACCAGCGGGCGCTGATGCTTGTCTTTATCGCTTTCGGGTAGAGGCAGCGTCGTCATCAGCGGATGTGTGGCCGTTCCGGCTGTCCATATAGTGGTTGGGGTTGACAGCCGCTCAAAATTGGGGGGTTGTGTGGCTTGTTCTTTTACTTGTTCTGCTGCTGCTTCTTCGGGTTCTTCTTTGGGTTCTTCTTTTGCTTCTTTTTTGGGCTGATACATCAGTCCCTCAGCATCTACAGACTTTACCCCAACGCCCAGCAGCAGCTCTACCGGCACCGTCCGTTGTTTCAGGGCGTCTGCTGCCGTCTGCTGGAGGTGTGCATTCACATCGCCCGAGAGAATCTCTTCTCCGTGGTTCACCACCACAATTTTAATCTCTTTTATATTGCCGCCTAGCTGAGCATACCAACTGGGCAACAAATCAGCTAGCGTGGCCGCAGTTTCCACACCCGAAGGCCCCGCGCCAACGACCGCAACGGTTAATAGCGATTGCCGCTGAGCCGCATCTGCGCACTGACTGGCCTGCTGCAAACAGTCTCGTAAGTGCTGCTTTAGCCCTGTGGCATCCGCCTGAGTTCGCAGCGGAAAAGCAAACTGCTCTGCGCCTTCGGTGCCCAAAAAGCCCTGAATGCTACCCACCGCCAGCACCAAATACTGATAGTCGTAGTGCAGCCCAGACTCTAAGACGACCCTACGGCCCTGAAGATCTACCTGCATGACTTGGCCCTGCACAAACGTGATTTCGCTGCCTTGCAGTAGCTCTTCGTAGCTAGGCAACACGGCTTCTGCCTGCATCTCGCCGCTTAGGTACTCATACAGCAACGGCTTAAACACAAACTGCAGCTGCGGATCAATCAAAATGATCGGATGCGGGTAGTGCCGATGGCGCAGGTGCAGCGCTGTAAAGAGTCCGACAAAGCCAGCACCAACAATAACGGTTGGCAAAATCTCTTTTTCTGAAGCCAGGTTTGTTGTTACATTTGGGGTCATAACAGTTTCACCACAGATAAATCAAGGAAAACAATACTAGCCAAATCACGTCAACAAAATGCCAGAACAAGGCCGCTGCGGTGACGCCAAAGTGACCATCCTCATAGTTATGCGACAAAAAAGAGCGGCCCAGCATAATCATCTGTAGCAAGACACCTGTTGCGACATGCAGCCCATGAAAGCCCGTAAGAATGTAAAAGGTGCCGCCCATTAAGCCTGTATCTAGCCCAAAGTCTAATCCCTGCCACTCTTGCCATTCGCCAATTAAAAAGTAAATGCCCATGGCCGAGGTCAGCAGCCACAGCAGTCGAAACTGAGTGAGCTTTCGGCGCTTTAGCGATCGCTCTGCAAAGTAAATGACAAAGCTGCTAGAAACGAGAACGACCGTATGCAAAATGACCGACGGCGACGCCTCCGGGCCAGTAATACCGGGCGGAAACCAGTCAACAGATTCCAGCCGAAGAATAACGTAGGTGGCAAAAAAGCTAACAAAGATCATGCTCTCTGAAAGCAAGAAAATAGTCATGCCAAACAGACTTTTCCCGTGATGGTCTTCGTGCTGACCGCCGCCACTAGGGATGAATCGATTTAGCCAGCGAGGCAGGCGGCGATATAGCGCTTGCAAATTGATGGGGCTTTCGTCTTGATGCGCGGAGGAGGAGTGCGCAGAAGAAGGCAGAGAAGAGGGGGAGGGTGTCATGGCAGACTGGCTATTCAGGATTGGCTATTCAGGATTGGCTATTCAGAGGCTACTAGTATCTTGAACAGAGTAGCGAGAGTCACCATAGCTGTAAGGCAAAAGGGTGACAACGGGAATCTCTTCAAAGTTTTCTTTGGGAGGGGGGGAAGTAGTTTGCCACTCTAGGCCAGTGGCGTACCAGGGGTTGTCTTCAGCGGGAGTGCCCTGCATCCAGGAAACAATAATATTGACAATGAACGGCAGGGTAGAGACACCGAGAAAGAATGCGCCTAGGCTGGCAAGTACGTTCCAGTCGGCGTACTGCGGATCGTAAGAAGAAACGCGGCGCAGCATCCCTTGCAGACCGAGAGGAAACATGGGAAAGAAGTTGAGATTAGCGCCGATAAAGACGAGGCCAAAGTGAAGCCTGCCCCAGTTTTCGGAATACATGCGGCCCGTTAGCTTAGGAAACCAGTAGTAGATGCCCGCAAAGTAGGCCATGACAATAGTGTTGAATACAATATAGTGAAAATGCCCCACGATAAAGTAGGTGTTGTTTACATGTAAATCAAACGGCAGTACGCCCAGCATGACGCCGGTAATGCCTGCTAGCACAAACATCACAACGCCGCCCATCGCAAATAGCAAGGGAGTGTCGAGGTGCAGCCGACTGCGCCAAATGGTGGCCGTCCAAGCAAAAACTTTGATGCCCGTAGGCACGGCAACTAGCTCGGTAGTGAACATAAAAAAGGTGCGCATCCATCCGGGTGTGCCGCTAGCGAACATGTGGTGTACCCACACTACGCCGGTAATAGGAACAAAGGTAAAAGTAGCGATCGCCACCGAGCGGTAGCCAAACAGCGGATTGCGGGTAAAGGCTGGAATGACCTCTGAAAACACGCCCCAGGCGGGCAGCGCCCAAATGTAAACCGCTGGGTGCGAGTAAAACCAAAACAAATGCTCGTATAGGACTGGGTTGCCGCCTTCAAAGGGTTGAAAAAAGTGAGTGCCAAAATTTAGATCGAATAGCAACAGAATCAGCGCTCCGGTGAGAGAGGGCAAAAAGATGAGCTGCATGAGCTGCGCGCTCAGCATTGTCCACACAAAAATCGGCATTTTAAACAGGGTCATGCCTGGCGCTCTCATCCACAGAATAGTGGTGACAAAATTCACCGCCGCCATAATCGACGATATGCCGATTAGCACCATGCTGATAATCCAAACCGACTGACCGTTAATCTGTCCGCATAAAAGACCATCAGACGCGGCAATTTGGGTGCTTAAAGGTGGATAAGACCACCAGCCAGACTGGGCTGAGCCACCAGGGAGAAAAAAGCTAGAGAGCAACAAAACACCCGCCGCTGGCAGAATCCAAAAGGCGATCGCATTCAACTTTGGAAAGGCCATATCCCTGGCCCCAATCATCAGCGGCACCAGATAGTTCGCTAGCCCGACAAAGGTAGGAATGGTCCATAAAAAGATCATCACCGTGCCATGCATAGTGAACAGCCCGTCGTACAGCTCGCGGCTAACTACATTTAGCGCGGGCGTTAGCAGCTCAGCGCGCATCAGCATTGCTAGCAAGCCGCCAATCAGCAAAAAGCCAAAGCTGGTGATGAGATACTGAATGCCAATGACTTTGTGATCGGTGCTAAAGCTAAAATAGCGCTGCCAAGGCTCGGCAGACGGTGCAAGGCCAGACGGAGTAAGATCAGACGGGGTGAGATCAGGTGAGGTCATGAGCTTTTAGACGAAGATGCAGTCGCGTTTTTGATGGTGGCCGGTTGATTGGCCGGTTGATTGGCCGGTTGAATGGCCTGTTGAGAAGACCAGCGCTGGCCCCACAGGTTAGACGGATGAGCGCGTTCAGCAGCGGAGAGATCGGTTATGAGCGGGGGGTGAGGCTGGCTGGCTAGCTGCGATCGCCACTGTTGAAACGCCGCCGCACTCTCTACTTGCACCTTGGCCACCATCAGTGGAAAAAACGTGCCGCTAAACTGCGAATCTTGAAGCCGGTACTCGCCCTCTAGAATGGGTGAAAAAACAAAATCAATCGCCCGGTTCGGAATAATATCTTGCTTGATACGAAAAGCAGGCACATAGAATCCGTGCAGCACATCGGCGGACTTTAGCACCAGGTGCACGGGCTGATTGACCAGCAGGTGCAGCTCATCCGTTGTAATGTTTTGATCTAAATAGTGGAAAGACCAGGCCCACTGCTTGGCAGTCACTTCGATAGTGTTTTCGGGCGCAGCGGCAGCGGCTGTCAAAAGCCCTGTACCCGATCGCGCCTGGGCTAGCTCTGTGCCTGTGTGGGTATGGGCAAAGGTAGACAGTCCCTTTAAATCGAGTAGTGAATAAACGTGAAGACCCTGCACCGAAATCCACAAAACCAGCAAAATAGGAATGCCTGTCCACAAAAGCTCTAGGCCGGTATTGCTTCTAACCGGATGCCCTTCTGAAAAGTCTCCTTTTTTAGCTCTGCACACCAGCACCGAATGGCCAATCATCCCAAAAACACCCAGAAAAATAACCGAGCCCAGCGTCACCAAAAAGCTAAATAAGCCATCTACCTTTTCAGCTTCTAGCGTTGCCTGTGGAGGCATCCAGCTATAGGAAGCCTGCCCTAGCCAGTAGCTAAGTAGTATCGTAATTGTTGTCCAAACAACAAAGAAAATAATCTCAACTGTTTTAGAAACAAGCTTAGGCGGTGATTGAGAGGAGTTGGACATAGCGATGACTTTTCCTTAATGCCTCATAACTGACTGCAAAAGACTTACTGCAAAAGCTGATTGGGATTCTCTCCTTGGCGCACCATGTTACCCGCCGTATTGTGCAGGCCAAAATCTCCACCTAAGTGCGCCCCCAAAGTGCCATGAACAAACAATACCCCCAGCATCACCGTGCCCACCGCCAAATAGCTCCACTGCACCTGCTGGCGCATCCCCTGTCGCCATCGGTAGCGCTGAAAGCCCCTCCAAACGGCCATACCCGCAAAAACTCCCAGCAGCAATACGCCGCCAACGCCGTGCAAAAGCATAGTTGTTCCAGCACCTAGTCCCCAGTCGCTCTTAATATCTGTCGGTGGATTCGCCAGCAGAAGTTCAAAAAAACCGGCCGCCACTGTAAAAAAGGTGACTCCTACAGCAGCTATTAGGTTATACCAGCCAATATCGTAAAATTCTGAAGAGAGTGCCGGAATAGAGAACGCTTTTAGCACCGGCTTGAGAAGGGGAAATAGGGTGCCCGCTACGTCGAACAAAACTGCAATAATAAACAGACCAAGCGTGAGATGTACCAGGTTAGGATGAATTGGCAGCGAGTAGGGCAGACCGTTTGCGCCGAGCCGAATGCCGATCTGCTGAAGCTGATCGATAAGCTGTTGGTTCACTTAATGTCTCCTTGCTCAATCGCTTGCACCACTGGCTTTACGTGCAGTCCGTACTCCCACACTAGCTGGGACCCCAAATATACCTGAAGGCAAACCAGCACAACCAGAAAAGTCGCCGCGCCCAGATAAGCGGGCGGAATTTTGAACAAACTGCGCGATGGCGTAGCCCCTTCAGGCGTAGCTCCTTCAAAGGAGGCAAAGGAGGATCGCAGCACAAACCGCCAGGCCGTAATTCCCACTACCAAAACTGAGAGCGACCAGCCAATTATCTGATGGCGCGTCAGCACTGCCTCTACCGCCGGATAGGTCGGAGCCAGACCAGCCTCAAACTGACCCACAATAATGGCAAAAAAGATAGCAATGGAGGCAACCAGCATATTCCAAAAGCTGACGTTTGATAGTTTTGGCGCGTGAGTGAAATAGCCAATAACATCGCAGCAAAAGGCAAACAGCACCATTGCAATCACAAAGTGAACGATGATGGGATGCATCGGATCGGGGTAGGGGAGCGCTGAGCTGTTGAGCGGGGGCAAGTCGGGCATGACTCAAAAAATTGGGATGAATATTAGCATAAACGAAATAAGATCCCCAGATTAATGCTCTATAAAATTTAATGCTCTACGAATTTAATGCTCTGTAAAACAATTCAAACGTGGGTTGTATTATCGCCATCTTGCTCTATCGCTGTTTCTTGAGCGATCGCTTTTTACTTTAAAGATGGTACAAGAAAATTGTTTCACGGCAGTGTCTATTCTATGACAATTCTCTATCAAAGCCTGCTCCAGGGTCTTTTCTAAGGTCTCTTTCAAGGGGCTAAATAGAGGCTAGAACGGTTGTGTGCAAAGGCTACAGCGAGACGACCGCGCTTACTTTAAATTGGCTTTTAAAGAGCGGATTTCGTTATAAAAAGAAGAACTATTTAAGGTGCAAAATGTGCCATTCTAAGAGGAGTATTTTTCTTGTATGCTTACGCTTATACACGATCCCTGTACAAGTGCTAATTTTCCTTAAAAATATTCTTGAAATCCATGCTAAACAAAGGTTACATAGATTCTGCCTATTTTAGGCTTTGAATTCTCAGCCTGGATTTTTCGTAAAAATCCAAATTTTCGGTCTGATTTCCTCGGAAAATAATTCAATCTAGCCGCAGCAAGATTTCTTGCATTGAGTGAAGCCTATAGCCAGAAGGAAAAATCGGGCTTCTGAGCATCTAAAAATGCCACTTGTACAGGGATCGCTTATACACTTACTGTTTACACCTCTCAAGATTGACTTTTGGCCTCAAGATCCTCAAGATTCCTCAAGCTTCAAAACCGTCAAGCCTCAAATCAAGCCTCAAAACCGTCAAGCCTCAAGCCCCCCAAGGCCGTTAAACCTCAAGCTTCAAGCTTCAAGCCTCAAGCTTCAAAACCGCTCAGAACCTTAAAACCCCAAAACTATTGTGAGTTAATGTCAGCTTATGAACATTCGCCGCCCGCCGCGCTGGTTCTTATGGGCGCTCATTCTGCCGCTGTTTGTCCTCAACGGCTGGGTGGCACTGCTGCTGTTCAGATACTTTAGCTCCTTTTTTACAATTGCTTTAGCCGCTACGCTAGTTGCCTTTATTCTGGGCTATCCGGTTGGCTGGTTACAGCAATTTCGGCTATCTCGACCTAGCGCCACCGCGATTATTCTGTTGCTATTGGTTGTGTTGCTTAGCCTGCTGGGGCTGGCACTGGTGCCACCGCTGGCACGTCAAATCAGCGGACTGGCCAGCCAACTACCCGATTTAATTTCTTCTAGCAGTAGCCGACTGCAAGGGCTAGAAAGCTGGGCAAAACAGCGGCAGCTGCCGTTTGATGTGGGCAACCTTATTACTCAAGTAGAAGGCCGTCTATCTACTCAGGTGCAGGCTTTTAGCAGTGACTTGGTAGGTGCAGTTCCGGCGGTAATCGCAAATTTGCTAGATATTTTTCTGACGATTGTCTTGGCTGTTTATCTGGTGCTTAATGGCGATCAGGTTTGGCAAAGCCTGTTGCGCTGGCTCCCGGTCAAGGCGGCTAGAAAAGTAGATATGGCAATCTCTCGTAGTTTTCACAACTACTTTGTCAGTCAGGCCGCTGTGGCTTTAACGCTGGGCGTTTCAATGACGATTGCTTATCTGATTTTGCGGGTGCCCTATGGTTTGCTGTTTGGGTTTGCCGTAGGCATCTGTGGCATGGTGCCTTATGGGGCCGCGCTGGCCATTGTGACCGCGAGCGTGATTTCTGCGTTTATTAGCCCGTGGCTGGGGCTGTGGGTATTGCTTGTTTCGGGGGCAGTCGATCAGATTATTGAAAATGCGATCGCGCCCAAGCTAATCGGCGGATTTATTGGCCTTAATCCGGTCTGGATTTTGGTCTCTTTGCTCATCGGAGTCAAAGTCGGCGGCTTCTTAGGCTTGGTCATCGCGGTTCCGGTTGCTAGCTCCATCAAAACGCTGCTCATAGAGCCCTCACTGCCGCCTTCAGACAAAGCGATACTGACCAGTCAACAGCTTGACAGCGCACAGATCTAGTCTTATTAAAAGTCTTAATTAAAAGGGTTTGCTGACTTTACTGGTATCTACGCATTATGAGTTGTGCATTATGAGTCGTTGTATCCCATTCGTTTCGCAGATAAGCGATCGCGAAATAGCAGAGTGGCTAGAAGCCCTTAGATCCGTGCTTCCGGGCTATGACGTGATGCCGTTGGCAGACTGTAGTATGCAGCAGTGTGCTGAGGCTCAGGTCGCTATCGTTGCAAACCCTCATGCAGCCGACTTAAAAAAATTACCTCATTTGCAGTGGGTGCAGAGTCTTTGGGCGGGTGTAGATCAGCTTTTGATTGAAACGCAGCTTAACAACGTTGCGATTGTTCGGATGAATGATCCGCAGCTGGCTGAAACGATGGCTGAGGCAGTACTCACCTGGGCGCTGTCTCTACATCGTGATATGCCTCGCTACCGAATGCAGCAGTCTTTACAGATTTGGCAGCAGCATACCGCTAAGCTTGCTGCTGAGCGAACTGTTGGTATTTTAGGGCTTGGCAATCTGGGCAGAAAGGCTGCCAAAAGACTGTTTTCTAACGGCTTTAGAGTTTTAGGATGGAGCCGTTCTCGCGCTGAATTAAAAGGCATAGAAACATTTTGCGGTGCTGCTGGTTTTACGGCTATGCTTCAGCGTGTCGATATTCTTATTTGCTTATTGCCGCTCACAGCGCAGACACAAGGCTTGATAGGCAAGGACGCGATCGCACTGATGCCGAAAGGATCTGCCTTAATTAATTTTGCGCGAGGGCCAATTGTCGATACAGACGCACTCATGTCTGCTTTGAATAGCGATCGCTTATCTCATGCGGTTTTAGATGTGTTCGATCAAGAGCCTTTACCGCAGACAAGTCCGTTGTGGTCTCACCCCAATATCACAATCCTGCCGCACATTTCTGCACCTACCAACCGGCAAACGGCGTCACTCATTGTTGCTAAAAACATTAACCGCTTTTTTGTAGAGGGAGAGATACCCTTGAGCGTTGATAGGGCTTTGGGCTATTAGGGTGATGTACGCACGCGCCTGCTACGCCAGCCACACGTCTAAGGTAGTTTCTGTCAAATAAAGTACCTAAAAGGTAGGATGAATTCTGAGCGCATATATTACGAGGTTTCAGGATATTGTCACGGGTTGAAGACTTACCACAC